>Ga0224483_100010_pt1 | contig 39537 bp, 43 predicted proteins | sample hydfratestSal1_FD_181453 | JGI IMG/M metagenome (GOLD analysis project Ga0224483, IMG submission 181453) | Metatranscriptome of mouse feces microbial communities from Columbus University, Ohio, United States - Sal1 (Metagenome Metatranscriptome) ... | reverse complement strand
CAAAAATCAAGAAAGAGGTAAAACGAATGAGTAAAGTTTATGGTTATGTACGCGTAAGTTCCAATGATCAAAATGAAGGACGCCAAATGATCGCCATGACAAACAGATATGTTCCAAAGGTCAATATCTATGTAGACAAGCAATCCGGCAAAGACTTCAACCGCCCTATGTACAAAAAACTCGTCAAACGTCTGAAACAAAATGATCTTCTTTATATCAAAAGCATTGACCGTCTGGGGAGAAATTATGAGGAGATCATCACCCAGTGGAGGATCCTGACAAAAGAAAAGAAGGTCGATATCGTGGTCATCGACATGCCGCTTTTGGATACCAGGACAGGAAAAGATCTGATGGGAACGTTTATTGCCGACCTTGTTCTCCAACTGCTCTCCTTTATCTCTGAAAATGAACGCAAGACCATCAGGCAGCGTCAGCGGGAAGGGATCGAGGCTGCCAAGCAGAGGGGTGTTAAGTTCGGAAGACCTGAAAAATCCCTGCCGGATAACTTTGAACAGCTCTATAACAAATGGCTGGCAAAAGAAATCTCCGCAGCACAGATTGCCCAGCAATGCAACTTTACTACGGCTACGTTCTACAATAAGATAAAAAAAATGAACGCAACGCCTTCTTAAAAATTCAGAAAAACTTTCCCGCTTGCAGTAACAGGAAAGTTTTCTCTTCTAAAATAAGATCTATACTTTTTACAACAACTCCCCAGCCTTCATCAGATCATTCAGCAGATTAATATCAACAATCGCCTCTTTCGACGACATGATCACGGACAACTTCAGCCCCTGCTCCACCGCATGTCCCATAAAATCAGAGATATGCAAATGTTCACAGTCCTCTTTTTCCAGAAGCTGCTGCACTGCCAGATGATTGTTCACCATCATCAGCCCGGTGAAATACACCACATCCTTGTCCTTAACCACATCCTTATCTCTCCGGACGTCGATCACAGTCAGCTCATCGTCATCCCCAAACACATCCGGTCTCTTGTTAAGCTTAAGATAATATCCGCCCTTGATATAGTCCTCCTTCACACACACCAGGATCATATCCGCTGACGAGTGTTCAGACGCATAATCCAGGATGCTTCTCAGCAGATACCGCTTAAAGAACACATCCCCGTACAGCACAAGATAGGGTTCTTTTATGTCCGGAACCGCAAGGGAAAGGGAGTAAGCCGCGTTGGTATCCTTCCACTTCGAGTTGTCAATAAATTTTACATCTGCTGCCTGTATCTCATCTCCCTTGTAGCCTCTGACAACCGTGATCTTGGACAGTCTCACAGACCTTAAGGCATCCAGCTGATGCTCCAGGATACTCTTTCCGCTTATCTTAAGCAGAGATTTCGGCTTCTCAAAATCCAGCGGACCGGGACCTCCCGCCGCAAGGATCACTGCGCTCATGTTCGAATACTCCGGCAGATACTTCTTTTCCATCTCAAGATACTCTTCATTCTTCTGCAGCCGGAAGATCTCCGTCACAGGCGCGATGTCTCCCTCCACATTGGCGATGGAACAGTCGTCATAGATCTTTTTGCTCAGCTGCTGCATGGCAGTGATACAAACCCGGACATTGTGATTCGCCCAGATGATCCCCCGCACTCTTCTATCCCTGGTTAAATGGCTGACCGGCACCGTATAATACTTGGTTGGCACAAGAAAGATGGGAATGTTTGTGTCAAACGCAGCCAGAAAATCGTCGATATCCTTGGAGTTAGGGCGCTTGGAGTGAACCAGTATAGCGTCAGCCCCTGCTGCCAGATACATCTCCGCCCTCTTCACCGCGTCCTCAACCCCAGCCCCTACGATCAGGGATTCCAATCTCGCGACCACCACAAAATCAGGGTTCTTCTGGGTAGCCTTCATAGCCCGGATCTTTCCCGCAAATTCCAGAGGGTCCGCCAGAGCGTCCAGCTTTGTCTCCAGAAAAGAATTGGTCTTTGGAAACTTCTTATCCTCGATACATACAGCCGCGATCCCGATCTGCTCCAGCTTCTGAACCAGTCTGCATGCATTGTTAAAATTACCGTATCCCGTATCCCCGTCCACCAGTATAGGCAGATCACAGGCATCATTCATATACTCCAGCACATCCAGAAGCTGCGTGTAGGAGATCTCATTATTATCCCGAACGCCCAGAGATGCTGTTATAGACAGTCCGCTGGCCCAGATAGCCGGAAACCCCGTCTCCTCAACGATCTTAGCCGAAAGGCCGTCGTGTGCCTCCATCAGAAAAAAATGCCTGTCAGCGTTCAACAGCTGCCGAAATCTCTTCGCCTTATCCATCCTTACCTCCTAACCTGAAAAAACAGGTCTAATTATCTTCTGCCTGTTCTTTCTCCTCAACATAATCTCTGATCTGATCAATCAAAGCAGCCGGCTCTTCGCAGGAGACCTCCTCCTGGCTCACGTTCAACAGTATCTTATACAGCTCACTAAGCTGATCTGTCAGCTTCTCATCATCCTCATTGATATTGTCAAGAAAGTTCAAGATGGCCAATGTGAAATCCTGCATATCCGCACATAGATTAACCTTCTCCGCTCCCGGCTGCTGCTCCTTCAGCACGCCTCCTGCTTCCCGAAGCACCTCCACACTGTCCAAAAGCTGCTTTTTCTGAAATCCTCTCATAGAAACCTCCACTTTCTTACCTTTTCTCTTTCTTTATCCTATAAAACCCCTTCTTATAATATCGTCGGAATTATTATAGTCTTAACCCTAATCCCCTGATCAATCCATTTCGGTTTCCTGCAGCGATCCCCTATCCTTTCAGACTCTCCATAAACCAGTCCTTATTCTGTACCGGCGTAGTCGTGGGCCTGCCCAGATCAGCCCTGGCCCCTATGGCGCATTTTACTTCAATAAAGGTCAATTCACTTCCAAGCTTTGCCCTTCTAAGCTCACGGTCCAGACTCTCAAAGTCACCCACACATACTGCCTTCCCATAGCCGCACGCCTTAGCGATCCCCGACAGATCCACCTTTGCCGCCACAGTAGGCATCCCCCCCACCGTCTCGTGGGCCTCATTATTCATGACGATATGTACCAGATTCTTTGGGCTGCTGGCCCCTATGACAGCCATGGCCCCCATGTGCATCAGCGCCGCCCCGTCTCCGTCCAGACACCAGATCTTCCGGTCCGGCTTCTGGATGGCGATTTCCATAGCAATGGAGGAAGCATGTCCCATAGAGCCCACAGTCAGAAAGTCACGGCTGTGACCCTGGCCGCGGGCTTCCCGGATCTCAAACAATTCCCGGCTGGCCTTGCCGGTGGTTGACACAACAGGGTCTTTCCCGGAAACTTCCGCCACACGGCGGATGATCTCCTCCCTGGTCATACGGTACGCGTTTTTATAAACTGCCTTCTTGTCATACTGCAGCGCACCCTTGCGGATCACAAACGCCGCACACTTTCCCCTTTCCAACAGTTTCTTAAAATCCTCCATCTTACGACTTACCGCGTCCTCAGCCGTATCCTTCCCAATGACAAAAGCCTGGATATCCATATCTTCCAGAAGTTTTAGGGTTACCTTCCCCTGATACACATGCTGGGGCTCATCATGGATCCCTGGTTCCCCTCTCCACCCGACGATAAAGAGACACGGGATCCCGTAGACCTTGTCGCTTAAAAGAGATGCCATTGGGTTGATCATATTTCCCTGCCCGCTGTTCTGCATATACACAACCGGCACCTTTCCCGTGGCCAGATGATACCCTGCCGCGATGGCCGCGCAGTTTCCTTCATTGGCCCCGATGATATGGTGTCTGGGGTCTGTCCCGTATTTTTGGAACAGATGATCGCAGAGCGCCTTTAGCTGGGAATCCGGCACCCCTGTAAAAAAGTCAGCCCCTGTTATCTCTGTCAGTCTCTCAACATTCATGTTATGTTACGCTCCGTTCTTTTGCCTAAATCTGTTTCTCGATCACTTCTGAGATCAAAAACCGCGCCGTCTGTTCAATGTCCTCAAATGCCACCTGCTTTATCAGCGAGATCCCGAAAGCGTCTTTACATTTCTCTATCAGCTCATCCGTGTAAAAAAGTGTGCCGTTCTCGATGTTCTCGATCCCGTCCAGATAGATGGACTCCCGGTTCTTCTTTCTCATAGCCTCTAAGTCAAAGCATTCCTCATCAATATAGGCCTTTATCTCCTGCCTTGTCCCGTCCAGGACCACCGGATATCCGCCGATCTCCCCAAAGGCTCCCGGGCAGTGAAGCTTCACCCGCTTTTTCTCCCTGACTGCCGCCAGTATGCCCTGTATGATCTCAAAATTGCTGGAAGCATTCATCATATTCCTCTTTGCGTCTGTGGGCATGGGGATCTTGCAGGCGGCAAAAATCTTGTCCATATCCGGCTCCAGGGTCTTTCCCTCATATCGGATGCGGATCAGCTGTCCCACTCCCTCTGTCTGACCCTCCTTGCTGATGACCACATCATGAAAATGACTGACAGCGTAGGTGATGTCCACATTCCAGTAATCCTTAATTCCGCACTCCTCTGCCACGGCAAACTTGATCCTTGGGATCAGATGATTGATATTGCCGCTGCCTAGATCCGGATATGACTTCCCCGCGGATCTCAGCCACGGGATCACCCCGTCAGAATAGGAGGTATTGATCACAACAGCACGGCTTTCCGCCTTCTCCCACGCCTCCATGATATTCTTGGTATACTTGATAGCCAGCGGCGCCCAGATCCCGTAGGCCCGCACATTCTTCCAGGAAATGCTGCCGTATTTCAGTCCCGGATAGGCGCGGCTGGAATTAACGATAATATCCGGCCTGCACTGCCGGATGCATCGGGTGATAGAATCCACATCATCCAGATTCACGTCAGATCTTATGAACACCTTTGACCGGTTCTGATCTCGAATCAGGGACGCCACCCTGACGATATTCACATCAGAAACCATCTTTTCCTCATTGCGCCCGGCCACGTAGATCTCCATATTGCTGTCTCCGGCCGAGAGAAGATAGTCAAGAAGATACACTCCCACACTGCCCAGCCCTATGATCATGACTTTTACGTTTCGCCCCTTTATACTATCCCTCATGATATTCAGCTTTTCATCTAATGCTATCATATTCCACACCGCCTTATCCTTAAATATTCTTTATAGAATACTATAGCAGACACAATTCACGATTTCAAGTTTTTTAGATCCTGCTTACATATCTATAGATCTTCTGCCCTGCCGTGCCGTCGGCATTTATGTAGCACCCCCGGTACCTGGCCGACTGGGCAGCGCCGTATTCCCGGATGACATCCATATGTTCAATAAAATCTGCCAAATGAAAATCCCCAATTGATCCGTCCTGGGAGGTCTCCCCATAGATAAAATAATAATATCGCTCTTTATCCCTTGTCAGCAAATCCATGCGATCTTTCATCTCTTCCCTGCTGCTCTTAAGCTCAAACTCTTCATCCATGTCCTCGATCCTCTGAATGAGAACTGGTTTCCCGATAAACTGAAACAGCAGATTTACAGAACTGCTGTCTCCATAACAGGCATCCACACAGGCAATCGCTCTGTTCAGATCAGCGCTGTCGTCATAGATCCCCCCGCCCCATTCTCTGTACTCTCTGATGATATTCTGATATTCCTCATACATCTCGGGCTGAACAGACAGAAGGGAACTGCCTAACAGGGGATGGGGTCTCAGCCACAGAACCACATCTTCCCTGGCGCGGAAATAGTTCAGCACTTTTTTCAGCTTTTTCAGATAGTTCTCTCTTTTCTCCTTTTGAGAATGGGCCAGCGCTGATGATACGGAAAGATTATACAGTACCACTGTCTTTGGCTGCGAACCGTCAGGCTCTAACACCTTCCGCCATGCATCCGGAATCGTGTAGTCCTCCTTTTTGCTGGTCCATACCTTGTCTGTCTTTGGCGAGCCAAGAGCGGCTATTTTTTCCCCGGCCATCTTGGGTGTGATCTGCTTTACCTGGCTGACCATGCTGGCGATATACTGCTGTCTCACTTTTTCTGACTGAACGATGACTTTATCCGCGCAGAGGACACCGGGAAGGCTTCCAACGATGGAATCAATGGACTCCTCGTGTATATAATAAGGTATATATACTAATAATTCCGTCTGATCCCTCAGACGGCTGGCATAAAAATCCGGATGGACTGTAGTTACATAATTGTATTCATCATAGGGGTTCATGATAAAACAGATATCTGGATGCCGTTTTTCTACAGGGTACGCCCTCCAGTCCGTCAGTTCAATCTTAGGGGAATAACACCCCTCTGCCTCATAATGCATCTCACCAATAGCTCCCTCCGGTGTTCTGTCATAATAAGGGATAGGGATAAAATACGCATCACAGCGTTCATCCTCTTTTGCCGCCAGATAAATACTCTCCAGACAGTCTCCCATGCTGGCTTTATAGCAAAAAAAGGCTGCCTCCAGTCTGTCTGTATCCGCTCTGCTTTCCACATAGTCCTTCGTGTCGTCGATCTGGGCAGTAATCTGCGCAGAGGAGACCTCATCCTGGCTCACTTGCAGCAGCAGCCCGTACAGCTGCGCAAGCTTATCTGCCAGGGCCGAATCGTCCTCTCCGATACTGTCAAGAAAACCCAATATAGCCGCGATAAATTCCTGCATATCCGCGCACAAATTGATCTTCTTCTCTCCGAACTGCTCCCCCAGCGCGCAGCCGGCTTCCCGAAGGGTGTGGATATGTTCCAACAGCTGTTTTCTCTGAAATCTTCTCATAAAAACCTCCCGATCTTCCTGTAATCAGAGACAGTATTGCAGTTGATCCACTTTTGAAACGTGATGATCTCATACTGCTCCCTGGGAAGATCCCCGAAGTACCTCTGGATCAGTTCCAGATTTGTCCCCTTTCTCTCCCTGTCCCCTGCTGTCTCCGTAATCTCTTTCAGCCGCGCGGGATCCGCGAATTTCCAGATCTGCCCTGAATTAAAGATCCCCAGAAACGGTTCCCCAATCTCCAGAGCGCTGTGTTCCGTGTCATAGATATAGTGGACCCGGTGATCTCTGTCAAAGTAAAATGCTACCGCCTTATTGGCCAAAATAGGTTCCTGATTACAGGTGATGACGCTGACTGGGCTGTCACAGACCTTCCGAAAGCTTTCCCTGTCCACATACAGATCCCCCTCCGCAAATACCACCTGAGATACATCCATATCTTTTATCTTCTCCAATGCCAGATACAGGCTGTATCCGGAGCCATAGTCAGCATAGTGGTCATTCTTTACCAGGAGGATCCTGTCCATAAACTTCCCAAACTGCTCTCTCACCGCGGTTTCCAGTTCCCCGTACATAAAACCGCCCACGATCACATAGCGGTCAAACTTACCGTCCTGATGAAGCATCCGATACAGCAGGGAGTCCTTTGCCCTGCCCTCATGGTAAAGGCATTTCAGGCAGGGAGCCCCCACAGACTGACTGAACCTGGTTGACATCCCCGCCACGGTTATGATCAGTACCTTCACGCTCCCATCTCCTTAACGCACATTTCAATCCCCTGATCCAGGGTAATATGAGGCCTCCAGTCTGTCCTTGCCTTTATCTTATCCGTGTTTAACAGCCTTCTCTTTGGGTCAGACTCCCGATACCCGTTAAAGGTGATCTGCGGATCCTTGAGCCCCAGTTTCTCCGCGCACAGCTTCACCAGATCGATAATGGAGATCTCCTCGTCCGTGGCCACATTGTACACAGACCCGTCCAGCGCGTCCTCTGCCTGGAGCAGGGCGATCACTGCCCCGCAGCTGTCCTCATTGTGCAGAAACGTCCGATAATTTACTTTGGAGTTTTCCAGCAGTTCCACACCGCCGGTTTCTCTCAGCTGATTGATAATGTGTGGGATAATGTGTTTCGGATACAGCTCATTTTTGCTGTACACATTGGCAAAGCGGATGGAACAGCCTTTGATCTTGTGTTCCATCACTGCCTCCTTCATAAAAAATTCTGTCAAAAGCTTTCCTGTAGCATAGCTGGTCCTCTGGCTGTGCTCCGCGTTGGCCATGGTGATATAGTCTGACTCCGCCACCCCATGCTCCCCCCAGGAATTCATGGAATACACCTCGGATGTGGAACAGTTGATAAATGTGTCCGCTCCCACACGGACCGCCTGCTCCAAAAAAGCCTTCATTCCCAGCACATTGGTCTCAAAGGTCCGGTTCACATGGTAAAAATGCTCGGTGTGAACCACTGCCGCGCAGTTTACATAGACCACCCTGTTAAACCGCCCCTCTTCCATCTCACTCCGCACTATCTCCTGCAGCCGCTCCATCTGCTCTGTGTTGTTTAAGTCATACTCATAAAACGAAAACCGTTCTTGTTCCAGAAGATCTTCCACCGTCCTGATGGATGACGCAAAAAAATTATCAAAGCCAATGACTCTGTCCCCAAAGCCGATCAATTTCCTGGACAATTCGTTTCCTGTCATTCCCGTAACACCGCTGATCACATATAAATCCATCGTCTAAATCCCCCATCTCAGTCTTTCACAATAAAAATCATCTACCTGGCCGCAAAAAGCCGCCTGTTCCGTCTCAATATCATACTCCGCTTTCTCGAAAGCGATCTCTCCCCTCTCCATGTTCAGAACCGCATACTGCGCTCTGTTGTCCAAATTTCTGGGCTGCCCCACAGAACCGGGATTGATAAAGATCACTTTCTTTTTATTCCTTCTGTTTACATCCTCGCATTCATAATAACTCTCGAACATATGGGGCAGATGAGAATGTCCGGAAAACACATAATCATACTTGTCATATTCCAAAAGCCCAGACTCCGGCCGAATACTCTTCCAGTACTCATCTTCCAGGCTGCCGTGGACTGCCAGGCATTTTTTTCCGTTTAACTCAAATTCCTTTTTCCCTCCCTGCTCCATCTCACGGGATATGTAATCCCAGGAATCAGAGGTCAGGACGCTTTTTGTATACCTGGCGCTGCGGCGTCCTCTGTCTGAGGAGAAGCGGCTGTATTCGCCGCGGATAACCGCCTCCTCATGATTGCCCCGCAAACTGCACAGAACCTTATAGGGCAGGGTCCGCGCCATCTTGATCACCTCGTTGGAGTGCATGCCATAATCGATCAGATCCCCCAGCAGGATACAGGATGTGATCTTGTGCCTTCTCTCCGCCTGGCCCAGAACCTCCTGAAACGCGGACCGGTTGCCGTGAATGTCCGATATGATAAGAACACACATGGATTCCTCATCCCCTTTCTCTTCTCCCAGACACATTACAGATACCGGTCAAAATATTCTCTGTAAGACATGTCCGGGTCTAAGATGATATTCTGATGGGTACTTCCTCCCCTGACAGGTTTCTGGTAATCTCCGTAGCGCCGGATCAGAACCTTGTCGTATTCAGCCGGAACCGGAACCTCCAGATATTCAAAGGGAAGATACACCGTATCCTCGAACCACTCCTTTTTCATGGTGTTGCTCCCTCCGAAGGCGCCCATAATATAGTTTACTTCCTCCGTCTCGCCAAACCTGGCAAGAATCGCGTTCTCAAAGATCCGAAACCGCTCTTTGATATCTTTTTTCGAGATCTCCAGAAGGGTCCTGATCTCATCCATGGTTCTTTTTCCCTCCAGCAGATCCTGTTTCACTTCCAGCAATACCCTTGTGGGATCCGTGACAACATTCCACAGCAGCATCTGTGTAGCAAACATAGGGTCTGCCTGAACTTCCGTATTACCCGGAACACTGTCCAGCGGAAAGACATCAATAAAGATCCCCTGATTCACGTCCTTTAAGTCACGAAACTCGATGCCTGTGGTCCTGCTGTCCCGGATCTTCGAAAAGGGCCAGATGATTCTGTCCGTATAAGAATTCTGGAAAAAATAGGGGTCTGTAAATTCGTATGGGGCAACAGCCTGAAATCTCTCATAGTCATCCCGAAGCATGGCCAGATCAATATCGTCATCCCAGGGTACAAATCCCTGATGGCGCACGGCTCCCAGAAGAGTGCCGTAAAAAGCCCAGTAAGTAAGACCGTGCTTTTTGCACACCTCGTCAAACCGCTGCAGCATCTCCAGCTCCACGGCCCAGATCTTTTTCATCCTTTCATCTATCAAATAATCGCACCGTATCTCTTTTTCAAAAAATTTCGGATCTGGTTTTTTCATATCCTCTATCACCTTTCTTTTACAGATCCAGCATCTCCCTCACCCGATGCCTGTATGTATGCTTTGCGGCAACCTTATCATGACCGTTTTTGGCGATCGCAGCCCTCTCATCCTCATGGGCCAGATAGTACCCGATCTTCTGTACAAAATCTTCTTTGCTGTCATAGAAAACAAAGTCTTCATCAGGGACAAACATATCCAGGAAACCAGATTGAAAATTACTTAAAAGGAATCCTCCGCTGCCCATAACGTCAAAGCAGCGAAGCGGAACAGCACTTCTCATGCCTCTGCGGCTGATATTTAGATTGATTCTGCTTTGCCGGAATACTTTAGGCATCTCTTCACAATAGTTGACAGGGCCATGATTGTTCAGGTTAGGCAAAATAAAGTCTCTCTCTTTGCTGAATAGATCCATCCCAAAATTTTCTGCGACAACTTCCAAAAGCCCCATCCGTTCCACACATGTAATCCATGGGTTAATCACAGACATCGCCATAAAATACTTATCCGTCCGCAGATCTCCGGGAATCGGATATCTTAAATACACTTTGCACAGCTCGTCCAAAACATCCCCCCCGATTACCTCTGAAACCAGATCATAACCAGCTATTTTCAGCTGTGAATCTTTGACAGCATCTAAATACCCTTTTGTATAGTCAGTCAATTGAGACCTTTTTCCAGAGAAAAAATCCGCGTCCTTGTAAAAATTTCCTACAAAAGACACATTATACATCATAGGCAGCCCTTCCGTAAGGATATCCAAACGCTCTGCATTGACTGCCATAGGAAGATAACGTACCGTATTAATACCCGAGCTATGAAATTCCATAGCAAGCTCTTTATCGAATGTGTACACAATGTTACAGGGGTCCATAATCTCCTTAAAATACATCCAATCAAATGGGGAATCGTAAACCCAGGAAACATATCTTACCTTTACTTTACTGCAGATATTGGTAATAGGCGGATAATAGTTTATGGAAAAAACAATATCTGGATCTTCTTTCTGTATAACCTTTATCACGTTTTTTTCAAAATTTGAAGGATTTCCATAAAGAATTTCGTTGGTAGAAAACCAAAAACTTACCAGACTGTGGCCCTCCTGAACGAAAGCCTCTTCTAAATCCTTTTGCTCCACAACACACTTCCACTGCAAAAATAGTATTTTCATCAAAATCCAACCCTTTCATCGTCCCCTCAAAGTCCAAAAATGTCCCAAAAAGCAACTTGTCTCTTTCCGCTGCCTTTTGAGACATTTTAATCCTATCCTTACCTTTCTATGTCCGTTTCCTTCTTCCACATCCCAATCTCTCTCTCATCCAAAACCAGATCCACCTGAACCTGGATATTCTCATCCGTCGCAGGCAGATACCCCTCAAGGGGTGTATTCCCCCGCTCCGCTCTGGCCTTGCTCATATAATACTCCCAGGTCTCCCGGTCCTCCTCATCCTCGTTCATATAGAACCGGGGATAGCCGTCCTGATCTGTCTCCATGTGGAAACTCCAGACATTGTCAAACAGGGTGGTACCTTTTCTCAGCTGAAAAAGATTCATATCCCCGCTGGTCTTTGCCATCTCAAGCCAGACTTCCTCCCCTTCCGGGTCCAGGAACAGGGTACACTTCGTCCCCTCGTCCGGCGCGTCAAATTCGGCTGCCAGCTGCATTTTTTTCTCTTCCGGGTCCCACACAGTGACCTTTAAAATACTTTCCGGCCCCTGTTCCCCGCACATCACCACCAGGTCCCGATAACCGTCCCGGTTTAAGTCCGTCACAAGGAAATACTGCTGTAGCTGGGGACTCGTGGCTGCCTTCTTACTGCTTTTACTGTTTTTGGTCTTTAAGGCGCTCTTTAATTCGGCCCTTATGGCTTTTCGGTACTTGTCGTAGTCTTCCACGCCTGTGCCGTCCGGCCCCACATAGCGGCCGTCCGCGGCAAAGGTGTTGAACGCCATAGCGCCGTCCGGCCCCATATAGTATTTCTTGCCGTCATCCTTGTTCGTCACCCATCCGGTCTTCATATAACCCTTGGAGTCCACATAGTACAGCTTCTCCCCGTCCTCGATCCACTCATCCTTCACCGGATCGTCAGGACTGCGCATATACATCCAATGCTTTCCGTTATCTGACAGCATCCAATCATCAGCCTGCGCCGTCGTGACGCCGGCTGCCGCCATCAAAAGGGTACACAAAACGCCCGCCATCTGTTTTCTCACAGTCCGCGCCTCCTTTCCCAAAATCCGGGATCTCTCATCCGGTCAGGCATAATGCCCCCTGCCTCCAGGGAGCATCGTTTGCTTGCCGCATAACGCCCGATATATCGCCGCACTGATATCCTTACCACTGCTATCTGTTTACTGCGCTGCCCCCGAATTCCTGGCTCTTTCAAAACGCTCCAAAAGCTTGTCAATCACATGGACCAGATTGCCGATCTCCGGCTTGGTCAGCTGCTCGTCAGCCCCCAGCTGCTCGCCCTTGATCCTCATCTGATCGTCGATCAGGGAGGAGAAGATCACCACCGGAATATGCTTAAGCCTGGGGTCATCCTTCACCAGCTTGGTGAGACGGTGCCCGTCCATCTCCGGCATCTCGATATCCGTTACGATCAGGTTCACCTTGTCAAACAGGTCTGAATCCTGACGGATCGAATCCAGGTAATCCCAGGCTTCCTGGCCGTTGTTAAAGTTCGAGATATTGGTAAATCCCGCTGTCTGCAGGGAATCATCGATCATCTTCTGCAGAAGGATAGAGTCCTCGGCAATGACGATAGGACTGTCGCACAAGCTCCTGTCACCCATCTGTTCCACCTCAGAGATCTGGATGGAGGTCTCCGGCGCGATCTCAGCCACGATGGCCTCAAAGTCAAGGATAGTCACCAACTCCCCTGCGCACTGGGCGATACCTGTGGCCACACCCTCTTCCCCGTGGCTCAACGTCTTATCCGGCTTCTGGATATCTTTCCACGAGATGCGGCTGATACCCTCGATGCTCTGAACCCGGAACGCCACAGTCATCTTGTTAAAATTGGTTACGATGAACAGATCCCTCGCCTCATGTTCCCGATACTCATTGGTCAGATAGTATCCAAGATCAATGACCGTGATCAGGATGTCCCTGGGCTTAAAGATCCCTTCCACTGCCGGGTGGGCATGAGGCATCGCCTTTACCTTGGCTGCCATCATGATCTCTTTTACCTTCGCCACATTGATCCCGTAGAATTCTCCGTCGATGGTAAACTTCATGATCTCAATCTCATTTGTCCCCGACTCCAGAAGGATCCCCTCTTTTTCTTTCACCACTTTTATCCTCTCCTCTCTAAAGATGTTTTTCTGGTTTCCCCACCGTCCGTATGATCACGTCGCCGTTGGAAACATTGATCAACATTGTCCTTGCATAGCTGCCGCCTATATCCTCAGCCGCGATGCGCAGCCGTTCATCCATCAGCACCCTCTTTACCATGGTCGCGTTCCTCACGCCGATGTTGCCAAAATCCGCATTACCGCTTCCCTTCATCTCGAACATCTTGGCGCCGCCGGCGATCTTCACCACGGTCCTGCTCTTTACCAGGCCAAAGGCCGTAAGCTTGCGCAGAGTTTCCCTGATCCCGCTGTCCGCGTATTTGAAAACTTTCGGGTCATTTGGGTCCACTCTGGCCGGAAGCATGACATGCAAAAGTCCTCCAAGCTTGATGAGAGGATCGTAAAACGTTATTCCAATGCAGGAACCCAAAGCATATGTAATAACCACGTTGTCTCCCCTGGCGAACTTCATATCCCCAATCCCTACTTTAATCTCCTTCTCTGCCATTACCATTATGAAACACCTAATTTCTCTAAGATTCTGTTAAGCGACTCAATATCAGGCAGCATTAACAGCCCGTCGGAAAGCTTCTTGCCATCCACGATAAATTCCGCGTTAATATACATCAGCTTATCCGTCACATATCCGTACTCTGCCATAGGAACCGTCAAAACTCCGCCCAGCATATTCACCGTGGAACTTGGAACGGACAAGTCGATCTCCACCCCAACCAGCTGGGTAAACGCGTTGACATAGGAACATATGATAATATTGCCTACCTCTTCCAGGGCGGAGTAAGCCAGCTCATCCAGCTCCTCAAAGGATTCATACTCTTTTCCGATCAGCTTCCCCAGCACAGCGTTGGCCAGATCCATCTTAAATACGAACAGCATCAGCCCGTTGATCTGGTTCGACATCCTCACAAGGGTGGCTGTCACCAGCTCTTCGATATACCCCAGCCGGTCTACCGTCTCCTCATACCCCAGAATATTGATCTCCGGAATGGAGATCCGGATCTCCTTTTGAAGAAGTTTGGACAGAGCCGTGGCAGCATGGCTTGTGCCGATACTGCTGATCTCTTTCATAACGTCCAATTCCTGAAGATTCATATCTTCGTATTTTTTCAGTCTCATAGTCACCTCATATCATCCTATTTATTCTGTGGTTATCCCCTGAGGGAGTTGATCGTAGACTCAATCTCGTCTGATGTCATCACCATCTTAAGCGCATAGCTGTAAGCCCTCTGGCATTCGATCATCCGCACCATCTCCTTGGCCATATCCGTCCCTGATCTCTCCAGGACGCCGCTCTGGATGTTGGGATTCTCCACCAGAATAGGCGCCATATTCTCCGGAGGCACATATTCGTTGGCGCCCACGCTTGACAGACGGCTGGGATTTGAAAAGGTGTAGACGCTTAAGCGGGGGCTGTCGTCCTCCTCGTCCTCGTCAAGGTCATCGTCCTCTTCCTCCTCCTCAGGCTCATAGTCCTCCTCCAGCATCTCAAGCATATGCTCAATATCCGGAACCTCCGCTCTCAAAGGCTCTCCGTTCTGGTCCAGCACCAGTTTCCCCCCGTCTGTCATCAGGTAGTATCCGTCCTCCATCTGGGAGCGGTAAAAATGACCGCCTCTGGTGTATGTAATCTGCTGGGTCACCGGGTCCCGAAGCATAAAAAACGCGTTCTCATCCATAATGGCAAAGTCAATGGCGCTGTTAGTGGGCGTGAGAGCCTCCACATTGTACCTGGAGTAGGTTCTCTGCATCCTGATGCCGTTACCCGCCATAAGCTCCGTGACCGCGTTCTCGGAGTCGTTTAAATTATAGTTCAATAGATCGGTAAACGCGGCTGTCTTGGGCTTAAAGCCCTCATTGTTGATATTGGCCAGATTGTTGGAGATAACACCCATCTTCGCCATACAGGTTCCGGCGCCCAAAGCTCCGGTATAAAATGACTGATACATATCTTTCTATTTCCTCCCTTACAGTCTGCCTACATCCGTGGCTGCCTTGCTCATGATCTGGTCGTACATCTTCAGCACCTGAGCAGCGCTCTGCAAAGCTCTCTGAGATGTCATCATGGCAGTCATCTCCTCCACCATATCCACGTTGGATTTCTCCAGAGCCTGCCACTGGATGGACGGCAGCTCCTGCTCCTGGGGAGCCTGACCTGTGGAAAACAGACCGTAATCTTCTTTGTGAAGCTGTTCGTAATCCGCAAAGTCAACCACCCTCAGCGTTCCAAGGATCTCGACCTGGGGTTCCGCATCCTCGTCATCATAACCGTAGTCGTCCTCATCCGACGCCTCCGGCTGGATCCTGACACTGATAACACCCTGACTGCTCACACTAAAATCCTCGCTGGTAATGGCTATGGGTCCGTCCTTTCCCAGCACCCGGCCCACATTATTCAAAGAAAGATACCCCTCATCATCCACCTGAAACGATCCGTTCCTGGTGTAGCGGACTCCCTGGGGCGTCTCGATACAGAAAAACCCCGGGGAAGACAGGGCGAAATCCAAGGTCCCGTCCGTCAAGTCAAAGGACCCCTGCTCATAACTCACATAAGTCCTGTCAGCAGACCGGATCTTGGAGGTGGTGGCTATAGGCTCCGGATTATCCTTGTATCGGCGGCCGGTCCGGTAGAGCATCTCCTCCTGAAACGTGGTGCTGACCATCTTATCCTTCTTATAACCGGGAGTCTGGATATTCACCATGTTGTTGCTGATCACATTTAGATTCCTGCTCTGGGTCAGCATCCCTGATGTCAGGTTGTAAAATCCCTGATACATTTCCATCTCCTCCTTTCTTTCTCTCTGTCACTCTTAAGACTCTTATTTGTTGTAACTGCTCATGTGGGCTTTCAGTTTCCGGATCGCCGAACTGTGGATCTGGGAGATGCGGGGTTCGCTGACCCCCAGAACCTGAGCGATCTGTCCCATATTGAGCTCCTCCATATAGTAAAGGGAGATCACCATCTGCTCCTTCTCCTTCAGCCCCTTGATAGCCTCCGCCAGAACCTGGCGGGATTCGATCTTCAAAAAAGCCTTCTCCGGCTGGGAATCCGCGTCCCCGCTGGAAAGCTGTAAAGACTGGTGCTCCCCCTCATCATCGGTTATCATGTCCAGAGAAAGGACATTCATCATAACGCTCATGCGCTGAAGCTTCCGATACTTCCGGATATCCATCCCCAGAGCATCGGCCACCTCCTCGTCCGCCGGAAGACGCCCCAGACTCCGGCCAAGAGAAACCTGCAGATCCTCCATAGCCTTTACCTGCTTTCTGAAATCCCGGGGCATCCAGTCATTCTTCCGCACCAGATCAATGATCATGCCTCTGATGCGCCTTGATATAAATGTCTCAAACTTATTATCTCGCTCCGGGTCGTATCTGTCAATACCTTTCATGATGGCGATAACACCTTCATTGATGATATCTTCCATCTGGAGAGACCCGGTATAGACATTGCGCATCTGAGAGGCGATGGCCTTCACTATGTAGAGATAGCGGAGTACCAGGGCCTGCTTCACTTCCAGCATTCCCTCCTGCCGGTACATCTCCAGAAGCTCCTCGTTGGTCTTCTCTTCTAAATAATCGGTCTGAACCATTCTGCATCAATCCTTCTTATGGCTTTAAGCTCCCACTCTCCCGCGGTTTTCCAAAGTCAGGCTGCCGATGGACTGGATCTGCACATTATTAGAGATCTCGTTAAAAGACAGCACCCGCACATTGGGGTAAAACTGATCGATCAACCGGTAAAAATGAACACGCATGACCTGTGACGTCAGCACGACAGGATTTTGTGAAAGGCTGTTAAACTTCTTTAACTGACCTGTCAGCTGGTTGATCACGCTCTGGAGCACATCAGGGCTTAACGCCAGATAATATCCCCGCTCTCCCTTTGACAGACAGCCCACCATAGTCCTCTCCAGCTCTGAATCCAGAGTGATGACTTTCATGCTGCCGTCCTCGCAGTACATGCGGGTAATGGTGCGCTTTAGAGCGGTTCGGATATTTTCGATCAGGCCGTCCACATCCTTGACCGGAAGGCCTGTATCCGACACGGTCTCAAGAACCGTCTCAATGATGGTCTCAAGATCCTTAATAGGCACTCCTTCTTTCAAAAGGCTGGTAAGGATCTTTTGGAACATGCTGTAGGAAATAAAATTAGGAAACGCTTCCTCGATAAGCTCCGGTGAGGTCTTTTTGGTGTTCTCCACCAGGTGGATCACCTCCTGCCTGGTGATCAGCTCATGGGCATGCTGCTTCACCACCTCGGATAAGTGAGTCACCAGCACGGACAGAGGGTCAATGACCGTGTATCCGTAGATCTCCGCCTTCTCCCTGTCCTCCGGCCGTATCCACCGGCTGGGAATGCCATATGCCGGCTCAATGGTCTCAATACCGTCGATCTCCACCTCCGGGTTCTCCGGCTCCAGCGCCAGAAAGTAATCAATGAGCAGTTCGCCTCTTGCCACTTCCTCGCCCTTGATCTTGATACAATACTGGTTGGTATTAAGCCCCGAACTGTCCCTTAACCGGATCGAGGGAATCACAAATCCCATATCCTGGGCATACTGCCTTCGGAATATGATGATACGGTTGATCAGACGCCCGCCTACGGACTCATCCACCAGAGGGATCAGACTGTAACCGAACTCCATCTCAATGGCCTCCACCGAAAGCAGGCTGTATACATTGTTCACATCTTTGTAAAATTCTTCCTCGCTGACCGGCTTGGGGGCTTCCTCTTCTTCCTGTTCCCCCTCTGGAGCAAAGTTTCTTAAGGTAGTTCCTCCCGGACCTCCCACGCCTCCTCCTGCTAAAGCAAGCTTGGGCTCCTCCTCCATCCGTCTGTAGAGATAAAACCCGGCTCCCACCAGGCCTACGGACACAATGGCCAGCTGAGGGATGGGCATCCCCGGTATGACCGCCAGAGCCGCGATAACAACGCCGCTTATCATGATCGCCACAGGCTGAGCCATAAACTGTTTGGAGATATCTTCATTCAGGCTGCCCTCGGACACTGCCCTGGTCACGATCATGCCTGTAGCCACGGAAATCAGAAGCGCAGGGATCTGGCCTACCAGACCGTCGCCCACAGTGGCAATGGAGTATGTGTTCAGCACATCGCCAATGGACTGTCCCGACTGGAGGATACCGATGATGCTTCCGCCGATCAGGTTGATGGCCGTGGTGATCAGCGACATGATCGAATCGCCTTTTACGATCTTGGTGGCACCGTCCATGGAACCGTAGAAATCCGCTTCTCTCTGGATCTTCTCACGGCGCACCTTCGCTTCCTGTTCGTCGATAAGTCCTGAGTTCAGATCCGCGTCAATGGCCATCTGCTTACCAGGCATGGCATCCAGCGTAAATCTGGCCGCAACCTCTGACACACGCTCCGCGCCCTTGGTGATAACCAGAAACTGCATTAATACAATAATCATGTAGATAACGATACCTACCACAACGTTCCCCTGAAGGATGAAGTCGCCGAAAGCCTTGATGATCATTCCCGAAGAGCCTCCGCTGGTAAGGATGTTTCTTGTAGTGGAAACATTGATACCTAAGCGGAACAAGGTGGTGACCAGCAAAAGGGACGGAAATATGGAAAATTCCAAAGCGTCCTTGATGGTCATGGTAATGATCAGGATCATCAGCGACAGCGACATGTTGATGATGATCGCCACGTCCACCATAGCAGCCGGAAGCGGTATGATCAATAGCAGGATAATTGTCAGCACAAACAGTACTATGGAATAACTCAGCAACTTTTTCATGTAAAAAACTCCATTCGTCTCATCACTTGTCATCAGCTGTTATACCGATGACGATCCGCCGTGACGGCATCTGCCTTCTGGGGCTCTCCCGCCCCTACTGGAACATATCCTCCCGATGGTTCAACTTGTAGATATATACCAGAAGTTCTGCCACTGCCCCGTAAAATTCTGCCGGGATCTCCCGGTCCACCTCACAGGACGCGTACAGCGCCCTCGCAAGAGGCTTGTTCTCTGTAATGAACACACCGTGTTCCTCACCGATCTCCACGATCCGCAGCGCCACATGATCCTGACCCTTGGCCACTACCATGGGAGCCCCCATCTTATCGGGATCATATTTAAGCGCCACCGCGAAATGGGTGGGGTTCCTTACGATGACATCCGCCTCCGGAACCTGCTGCATCATGCGGGCCATAGCCATCTGCCTCTGGATCTTTCGGATCCTGCCCTTGATCTCAGGATTTCCTTCGGTATTCTTAAACTCCTCTTTGACTTCCTGTTTCGTCATCTTAAGGTTGTTCATGTGATCCCATTTCTGGTAAAGGTAATCAAAAAACGCAACAACGGCAAAGGCAATACTTACCTTTACCACCAGATCCATCACCAGTTCCAGCATATGCCCTGCTGACACATAAATATTCATGTCGATCATGCGGGATACCTGGACTAAGTCCTTCTTTAACAGATTATACAACAAAGCCAGCAACAGTGCAATCTTTATCAGATTCTTGGCCAAATCTACCAGCTTTTTGACGCCGAACATTTTTTTGATCCCATTGATCGGATTCATCTTACTGAATTTTGGCTTCAACAACTGAAAACTGACATTAAACCGGGTCTGAACACCATGGGCCAAAATCCCCAGCAGCATGGAGACCAAGAGAACCGGCATCGTGCATTTGAGCATGGCAAGCGCCATGTAGAGATAGATACCTGGAGAGGCAGACAGGGCGTTATCTGTCACTGCCCTGGAAAAGAAATGGAGCGTTACATCCCTGGCCGTCCGATAGATCATGGGCAGCATGATCTTTACCATATAAAAGACGCCAAGCAGCATCACCACTGTGACCGCGTCTTTGCTCTGAAAGACATTACCTTCCTTCCGGGCGTCCCGAAGCCGTTTCCCGGTTGGTTGTTCGGTCTTTTCCTGTCCATTCGCCTCAGCCAAGTTCACCACTCCCTTCGTATGTCAAAATGTCTCGGACCTGTCTTTAACCCATAAGGGCGATCAGCCTCTGCATATACAAAAACATATCATTCAGAACCATGTAAAGCCTGTCCGACATAGGACTGAACATATACACTAACATCATCAATCCCACAAGGATCTTCAGCTGAAAGTTAACGGCAAACACATTGATCTGGGGGATCATCCTCATCAGAATGCCCACCGCCGCCTCAGTCACCATCTCCATGGCAATGATCGGAAACGCGAACTGCAGCCCTGTGACGATATTGACCTTAAAGATCTCCAACATCATCCTGTAAACCTCCGGGCCAAGCTGCACTTCCCCAAAGGGAATCAGACGGACCGACGCGATGATCAGCCCCAAAAAACGCACATGACCGTCCCCTGCCAGAAACAGGAGAAATAAGAACGCGTAAAACAAACCAGATGAAACCGTCATCTGCGTGTTGGTCGTAGGGTCATAGGACTGGGCCATAGACAGCCCCATGGTGTGGTCCATAATCGATGAGGCAAACCGGACGATCATAAAAAACAATTCCATGGAAAACCCCAGGACAAATCCCACCATAAGTTCCTTTATCAGCATGATCCCATACTCCATCATGGTAGATGGCGTATAGGAAAGCTCTCCTTCCACCCCCATGTACATCATGAAGGTCAGCGCAAAGATCAAGGCTCCCTTATATGCCCTGGGAAGATTGGTCCTTCCAAGCACCGGGTTAAACATCACCGCCCCGGTCATCCGCATGAAGATCAGCGCAAACAAGATAAACATAAGGCTAACTCCCCACGATAATGGCCAGCATCTGTCGGAAAAAATCCTGCAGCGTGCCAAGGAGCGTGCTTCCAAGGAGTCCCATGACCACCAGGATCGCCAGGAATTTCGGCACAAATGTCAGGGTCTGCTCATTGATCTGGGTAGCTGCCTGAAAAATAGCGATCACTACGCCCACGATCATACTGATCAGTAAAAATGGCATAGTCAGCTTTACCGCCGTCTGAAAGGTCTGATACATGATATCAAGGATCTGCAGCTCTGTCACCGGTCATCCTCCTTCCCCGCCCTAATGAAAACTCTGCACAATACTGGAAAACAACAGCTCCCACCCGTCAACAGTCACAAATAAAAGAAGCTTAAACGGCATGGAAATCATAGCCGGAGGAAGCATAACCATACCCATGGACATCAGCGTCGTGGACACGATGACATCCACTAAAAGGAATGGAAGGTAGATCAGAAATCCTGCCGTAAACCCCCGCTTTAACTCGCTGGTCATAAAAGAAGGCACGATCACTGTCAGGGGATAGTCAATGGCCTGCTCCTGTTCAGGCGTGTTGGACATCCTCACAAAATTATCCAGAGTGCTTTTGTACGTGTTTCGCACCATAAACTCCTTCAACGGCTCCATAGCCCGCTCCACAGCCTCCTCCTGGGTGATCTCCTCATTGCGGTAGGGCTGATAAGCTTCCTCGTTGATCCTCTGTATCACGGGATTCATGATATAAAGGGTGAGAAATAATGTGATCCCCACGATCACCATGTTGGGCGGAGCCTGCTGGACTCCCATGGCGTTCCTGGTGAACGAGAGGATGATGATGGTCCTGGTAAATGAGGTCATCATCACCACAATGGAAGGGATCAGCGCCGCAAAGGTAGTCAGCATCAAGATATCAAGGGTCGGAACGCTTCCACCATTTAGCTGCGTCAGAAGGTCGCTCATTTGTCTTCCTCCTTCTTGTTCTGACGGGACGCCAGATATTTGTCCAGAACATCACGGAAAGGAAGCTGGGTCAAAGGCTCCGGCTTTGATGGTTCTGCCGCCTGAAACTCACCTTCCACTTCCGCCAGCATCTGCACGCTGGACTGACTGACTCCTATCAGATAATTGGTCTTGCCCGCCTTCAAGAGAAGAATCCTCTGGTTTTGACCAATCTGGATCTGTTCAATGACCTGAAGATTGGCGCCTCCGTTCCCTCTCACCCACTGTTTTGCCAGAAGGCGGCTGCACCAATACGCAAGCAACAGTACAACCGCTACGGTCAATACTGCGCGGAACAATGTTAAATCTCCCATATTACAGGCTTTCCGGGTTTATTTCCCTTGAAACGATCTCTGTAATACGAATGCCGAAGTTATCCTCCACAACAACGATATCGCCTTTTGCGATACACTGACCGTTGACAAACAGATCCACCTGCTCGCCGGCCATCTTGTCAAGGACTACCAGGGTACCCTGGGTAAATTCCAGAATATCCCGCACCAGCCTCTTGGTCCTTCCGATCTCCACGGAGATCTCAAGAGGTACTTTCATCAGCATCTCCTGATTCGTCTTGTCTTCCTCACCGGCCCCGGCCTCATCTTTCACAGGCGCTGATGTCAATGGCTTTATGATAGAACCGCTTCCCGACGGCTGACTTTGAGAAGGCGCTGGCTCCGCGGACTTGGCAGAAACCGACTTCATCATCTCCATCATCTGAAGCTGAGTCTGCTGCATCTGAGTAAACAGCTGCATCACCATAGGATCCATTCCCATAGATGGGTACGGCGCGTAGTAAGGCTGCTGTCCCTGGGCCATCTGCGGCTGGGCCATAGACTGTGGCTGAACCATGGGCTGGGGCACTGGAGCCGGAGCCGGTGTCCCCCCGAGCATGGCGTTGTTCTCGTCCTGAGACATAGACCCGCCGGACGGTGCCGGAGCTGGGGCCGATGTCCCTGCCAGCATGGCGTTGATCTCGTCCTGGGACATCGATCCGCTGGACGATGCCGGAGCTGGGGCCGGCGCGGATGTTCCTGCCAGCATAGCGTTGATCTCATCCTGAGACATGGTGCCGCCGGATGCCGCTGGCGCCGGCGCTGCCTCTGTGGGAGGAATGCCCGGAAGCCCCGCCAGCATGGCATTGATCTCATCCTGAGATATGGTACTGTTATCTGCTGCCGGAGCCGGTTCAGGCGCTGGGGCGGAACTTGCGCCCGCAGCCGCGAAACTCTCCTCAAAGGGCTCCAAAAGCCGCTTAGCCAGGGCAATAGACATGATGTTCATAAACTCGCTGTTCATCTTATCCGCGATCTCCAGACGGAAACGAACAACCACCATGCCATCCTTTTCAGGGAAATATTTTTCTTTAAATTCTTCCGGATCCCCGATGTCAAAAGACTTGGGGGTGGAGATATTAACAATCGTACCTAAAAATTCGGATAAGGCCGTAGCAGAAGACCCCATCATCTGATTCATAACTTCACAGATGGCGCTGATGTGGATCTCATCCATCTCAAAATCCGTGTTCATTGGGTCTTCGCCAAGCAGAGTTCCCACAATGACCCCCACGTCCTCGCGGCGGAACATCATGATATTCTTGCCATCCAGGCCCTCTACATAAGCGATCTCAACACCAATAGCCGGTTCCATGCGCCTGAACTCAAACTCGTCTCTCGTCAGGACGGACACCACCGGCGTGGTAATATTCACCAAGGTGCCAAGCATAGTGGAAACCGCTGTCGCTGAGGCGCCGAGACTGATGTTCATTATTTCGCCTATGGCGTCCAGTTCCATTTCATTAAAGCTGCTAGCGCCCATTTTTCAATCTCCTTTATCTTATTTTTTTAGCGGCACGGACATTACTTACCGATCTCCAGTGCCTTCTGCGCCATCAGCTTCATTGCGTTCAAAGCCGTAACGTTTGCCTCATAAGACCTGGTTGCAGACATACTGTCAACAGTCTCCTTTAACAAATCCACATTGGGCATGGTTACAAAACCATTCTCATCCGCATCGGGATGATTTGGGTTATACACCTGTTTCATCTCTCTGTCGTCTTCCACAATATCAGCCACCCGTACTCCAGCCGGGCTGCTCTTAAATCCTTTTCCCCTCAGGGCGTTCTTCATTGCCTCCCGAAATGAGTCGCCGCCGTAGCTTTCAAATACTACATCTTTTCTGCGGTAAGCTCCGCCGCCTTCAGTTCTGGTGGTATCAATATTGGTGATATTCTCGGCGGCGATATCCATTCTCATACGCTGCGCGCTCATACCGGATGCACTGATATCAAACGAACTTAAAAAAGCCATCTCTCTCCCTCCTGCCCGGTACTAATTTCCTAAGATTGTATTTACTGTCTGAACAATACGGTCCGCATTAAACGGCTTTACGATAAAGTCTCTTGCGCCGGACTTGATGGCGTCAACAACCATTCCCTCCTGGCCCATGGCAGTACACATAACGATCTTCGCGTCAGGGTGAGCTTCTCTGATCTTCTTGAGAGCCTGGAGACCGTCCATGTTAGGCATTGTGATATCCATGATCACCATATCCGGACTCTCCTCCTCATATTTCTTCACAGCCTCCGCGCCATCCTGGGCCTCCACGAAGTTATCATATCCGCTTTTTGTCAAAGCATTCTTAACCATCATCCTCATAAATGCGGCATCATCAACCAACATAATCTTAGCCATTGTTCTTCCCTCTCTTTTCTAAAAACATATTTTTATTTTCTTAAAATTTATATTGACGCAGCTTCCTGCCGTCATACCTTAGGAAACTCCTGCCTGGGACAGGTTTTCTTCTGATACAGGTTCCTCCTCCTCTTCGGGATAAAGTCTCCTGTTAATGCGGACAGCCACATTTTTCTTATATACACCCATCTTGCCCATAAACCAAGGCTGTTTTTCCACATACAGCTTCACGTCTTTGTCTTTGCCCTTGCTCATATCAATGACATCTCCCACCTTCAAGTGGTAGATATCACTCAAATCAAGGAACACCGTGCCAAGCTGGCCGGTAATGGAAAGCTGCGACTGGCGGATATTGTCAAGGATCGTCTCCTTGTTATCCTCAAACGCGTACCCTCTCGCAAGATGCTTGCGGCTGTCGATCACCTGGAAAATGTTCTCAAGCAGTGTTCCCGGCAGACATATCTTGATCCGTTCCACTGCAAGACCCGTCACATCCACATTAAGATGGACGATCACAACCGTCTCATCAAGGCCCACATCCTGGATCATGCTGGGATTATCTTCCATGCGCTGAGCCTTGAAGTCCATATTTATATAATTGGAGAAGCCGTCTTTTAATGCCTGGATCAGGTAGGACAAAACCCTCTTATACAGAGCGATCTCCACGTCCGAATACCTGTAGCCGTCTTTTACCTTTACCACCTCTTCCCCTCCGCCCAGCATCCGCTCAATGAGCGTGATCACCATACCCGGCGTCACATACATCATAAGGGGAACCAAATTCTTGGTGTTATCAGGGATAATGGCATCCACCAATGTAACCATATCATTTTCATTAAGAGAGTTTACATACTCATAGTAACGCCGCTCCTGAACCTCCATCACCGTGATGTCGGTCATAACCCGGAATACGCCGTTGACCTGGGATGTAATGATCCGCGCGTAATTCTCAAATACGCTTGAGAGGATCTTCATCTTATCTTTCGTAAACTTCCTGGGGCTGTAAAAGTCATACTTGCTGTACTTAACCTGTTCTGTCTCTGCTTTCTTCTTCTCCTCCACAGGGCCGCTGCTGGCTGTGCTGGCTGCCGGTTCCGGGGAAGGATTCTGCATGGATTTCAACAGCGCGTCTATCTGACTTTGGGATAATACGTCTGCCATGTCTAAAAGCCACCTCTTCTCACTTTCTTATTGTGCCGGCACATCTGCTGCTGCGCCCGGATTCGCTCCCTGAGGAACCGCATCCGGTGAAATGTCCGATTCGGGAACCATACTGGCAGCTCCCTCCATGTTGCCTTCGTCGATCGGGGCGAAGCCTTCACCCTCTGAATTCTGAGAATTTCCGCCTGTAATCGTTACGTCACCCTGATCCACTTTGCTGTAATACTCGTCATAGTAATCATTCATGGACTTGATATCAGCTCCCGCATCCACGATCAAAAACTCGACGCGCCGGTTCCTGGCCCTTCCTTCTGATGTCTCAAAAGTATCCACAGGCCGGAACTGACCGTAGCTGATACCTACCAGCTTGCTGGGATCAATGATGTTTTTATTTGTAATATATGCCGCAACCTCCGCAGAACGGGCGGCGGATAAAAGCCGGTCTGTTCTGGGGTTGTTGGGTTTATTTGGATCTGCCTGGGCTGTATGGCCCATGATCTCGATCTGTGAGATCCTGTCTACCTCCGGAGCGATGATCTCACAGAAGATATCCAGAAGCTCTGTGGCTTCGGCGGTAAGCACCGAACTGTCTCCTGCAAAAAACGTGTGATTTTCAAAGGCTACAAAGGTATATCCTTCCCCCTCGGATACTGCTACGTCCTCCACGCCTTTTTCATTCAGTTTGTTTACAATGGTAAGCCACAATTCTTCCAGATCCTCCGGCATAGGCTCTTCGCTCTCCAGATTACCTGACACGTCAAACTCGCCTTCGGATATCTCCTCATTGATAGCCACCTGCTCCACATCACCGGAGTTTGGGAAGATACTCTTTACAAACATCTCCCACTTCTGCTGGTTGATGTCGGACATGGAGTAAAGCATAACGAAAAAGCACAAAAGCAGGGTAACCATGTCCCCGTATGTATCCATCCAGCTTCCGCAGTCCTCGCCGCCTCCGCCAGCTTTTTTCCTTCCCATCAGCCTTCACCTCCGCCGCTGCTCTTGGCTGCTTTCAAAAGAAGCTTCTTCTGCTGAGACTGCTTCATGCAGGACAGAAGCTGCTCTCTGAGCATCTGTGGGTTAACTCCTGCCTGGATAGCCATGACGCCCTCTACAATGGTGGAACAGTAAAGTTCCTCCTCCGCCTGACGCACCCTCAGCTTCTTGGCAATGGGCTGAAACAGCACATTGGCCAGGGCGCTGCCGTAGAACGTAGTGATCAGGGCCACGGACATATCCTGACCTAAGTTGCTGGCGCCGCTGCTGTCTCCCAGGTTCATACCCTTCAACATATTGATCAGACCTACCAGAGTACCGATCATACCGAAAGCCGGAGCGTAAGCGGAACCTTTTTCGTAGATTCCCGCGCCCTCGTCGTGTCTGGCCGCCATGTCGTCCAGCTCTTTTTCCAGCATCTCCCGAACCTTGTCCGGATCATTGGCATCTACGATTTTTAAAAGGCTCTGCTTGAAAAACGGGTCCTTGATCTCCTCCGCCTTTTCCTCCAAAGCCAGAAGTCCGCTCTGCCTGGCCAGCATGGCAAGATCCACCAGCTGATCCACCAGTTTGGGAACATTGTATTTACCGCCTCTGAAACATATGAGAATGTGTTTGGGCACCTCTTTTAAAATTCGGAAAGGATAGCTGGCAATAAGCGCCGCAATAGCTCCGCCCAAAACGATAGCCAAGCTTTGTACATCCCAGAAATTTCCCAGCTTGTCAAAGCCAATTCCCCAAACCACCAATCCTACGGCCATGACCCAGCCGATAAGCGTTGATATATCCATTACATTTTCTCCTCCTACATAAAATTGCTGATACGCTTATTTTATCCCTGTACTCCCGAAGAGCCAAAGTATCCAAACCATTCTCTGATCTGTTTCCTAACTGAATCTTCGGAATCTTTTACAAGGTAATAATAGCCATTCATCATCTTGATCTTGGTCTCGGGTATTGATTCCATTGATTCAATCTGAAAAATATTCAAATACAATATCTCACCGCTTAGCCGCGTCACCTTTATCATTCTCTGCCCTCCAGCCGGTTCCTCCTGGCTCACTCCGCTTTGAGGGGAGAGATCGTAGTTATCACGCTTTCTCTCCCCGCTTATCCTCTCCCTGCGGGCCTGTCTGGCTCTGTCCATGATCCTCTGATCGTTGCTTCTGCGCCTTCTCATACTCTGATTCCCTGTTTTAGGTCCTTTTATGTCTTATTGTCAGCCGCGTCAGGGAAAGATACCGAACCAACCGCATCCTCTGTCTGGCGCGGCAGCTGAACTACTGATTGTTATTTACATGTTTTAACGCTTCATGGCTACCAGGTCTGACAGCATCTCATCGCTGACCGTGATCATCTTGGAGTTGGCCTGGAAGCCTCTGTGGGTGGTGATCATGTCGGCGAACTCTTTGGCAAGGTCTACGTTGGAAGCTTCCAAAAATCCACCCATAAGAGTTGAAGTACCAGCATCCCCGGGAACTGTCGCAATCTCTTGACCTGTGTTGTCACCTTCTTTTGCTTTGTAATAATTACCACCTGCTTTGGTGACACCGTTAGGGTTTTGGAATGTGGCAATGGCAACCTTTCCAATAGAAACAACTTTGCTGTCCTTTGCCGGGGTCGTAGTCCCATCATCATTTGTTTTCGTTATATCGTATCTGATCGTGGCTGATATTTCTCCTATATTGTTGATTTCAATCGTAATTGATGGAGATGCTTTATCTTCTCCTTCATCATCACTAATAGTAAGATTTTGGAGTTCTGACGCCGCTCCGTCATTTGTATCAGCTAATGGGATACGTAGAGGCTGAAGTACATCATTCTCAAATGTTGTTGTAATTTCTTTTTTCATTACGTCTATCATTGTACCAGGTTTATTAGGATCTTCCGTTTCACCAACCTTGACATCTGTAACAGTATATTTCGCCCTAAACCCATATACATAGTTTCCGTTTGCGTCAACAACATATCCATCACTGTCTACCAAAAATTGCCCAACTCTGGTATAATCAAAATCTTCACTTTTAAAGGCGGTTTTACTGACTCCTTTGGTACTGCCTATTTTAGAAGACGCAGTGATAAAGAAACCGTCTCCATCAATACTGGCATTAAAGCCGCCTACATATGATGGCGTGCTGGCTGTCATATCCATACCGATACTCCCCATCAAAGTACCATAACCGTACTGGGCCGCGTTAACACCACCAGTCTGGCCGCCTGCTGTTGACGCTGTAGAAGTCTGATACATAGCTTCTTTAAATGTATATGTCTGTGCCTTAAAACCAAATGTATTTACATTCGCGATATTGTGTCCAACTACATCCATCTTGTTCTGGTGGGACCGAAGGCCTGCCACCGCTGAATCCATTGCTCTTAACATAATATTCCTTTCCTCATCCCTGATCCTGTATGCCTCACAGAATGGGTGAACTCCGTTAATTTTAATTAAATATCTTAAAATTACCAGAATAGGAAGTTTCGCAATGGTTATATTGTTTTATGCTTTGCAAATCAGTCCCACAGAACCAGATGGCTACATACTCAAATTAATTACCGCTTCATAGCAACAAGATCTGACAGCATCTCGTCGCTGACTGTAATCATCTTGGAATTAGCCTGGAAGCCTCTGTGGGTGGTGATCATGTCAGCAAACTCTTTGGCAAGGTCTACATTGGAAGCCTCAATAAAACCGCCCATGAGACTTGCAGTCCCTGCCTCACCGGGAGCTGTCGCAACTCCCTGCCCTGTATTATCACCTTCTTTTGCCTGATAATAATTTCCTCCTAGTTTAGTTACACCGCTTGGGTTCTGAAACGTAGCAATTGCTATTTTTCCGAGAGAAACATTTACTTTATCCTGGGTTTCGTTTCCATCTGCTCCAGTAGCATCATATTTCACAGTTGCCGTAATTTCACCTACATTATTGATTTCAATAGTGATTGATGGAGAGGCCTGTGTTTCACCTTCTGTATCATTTACTGCTGCGCCGGCAAGATCTTTTTCAATCAAGGGAACTCTTAAAGGTTTAAGTTTCTCTTCATATCCAGTTGTTGTAACTACTTTGTCATTAGGTTTTGCTTCAAGCTCTGCTCTAAAACCATAAACATAATTTCCATTTGCGTCAACAACATAACCATCACTATCCAGTAAAAACTGGCCTACTCTGGTATATTCAAATGACTGTCCCTTAAACGAATCCTTAGCTACTCCTAAGTCTCCAGTACCAGTCATACCTATTTTGGAAGGTGCTGTAATAAAGAATCCATCACCATCTATACTGGCATTGAACCCCCCCACATAGGACGGAGTACTGGCCGTCATATCCATGCCGATGCTACCCATCAAAGTACCGTAACCGTACTGAGCCGCATTAACACCACCGGTCTGACCGCCTGCTGTTGACGCTGTGGAAGTCTGATACATAGCTTCCTTAAACGTATAGGTCTGGGCTTTAAATCCAAAGGTATTTACGTTCGCGATATTGTGACCCACCACATCCATCTTATTCTGGTGGGACCGAAGGCCTGCCACCGCTGAATCCATTGCTCTTAACATTTTTCCATTTCCTTTCTTGCGTCCCTTCCCCTGCCTGTCAGGCAGGGGAAACTAACACCCTCATACGAGGTCCTGCTACATCAGGACAGCACTGTCAATATTAGTAAAAACCCGCTCTCTCATATCACTTTGAGCCATGGTGGTAACCACCGTGTTGTTGGGTACGTTGACAATAAATACTCCCTGCGCTCCGATCACCGCCACATCCCTTGCGCCCTTCTTTCTGGCGCCTTCCACGGCATGTTCCAGATCGCTCATCAGCTGATTGTCAACCGCGATGCCCCTCTCATTCATTCGCTTTGCGGCATGTTTGGAAAAATTCAGGCCCACCTTTGACCGTTCCTGGAGAAGCGTCATAAAGCCTGCATCATTCCCCCCCGTTCCAGGCGCTGCGGTGTTCTGGCCGGGGATGCCGGATAGTCTGCGCTCAAAAGAGCCTACCCCATTAACTCCCATATTACTTCCTTCTTTCCCAAATGCCCTTGCCTCAAATATCCTTAGCGTCTGATGGTAAGATCCGGGATCTCATCCGGTCTGCTGAACGCACCGCTGCTGACCAGCTCTTTTATCATCTGACGCTGCTCTTTCAGGTCTTCCTTATCCAAATCCGCCAGATTAACTCCCGCGGTCATAGCCACTGCCCGGCTTACATTGGAAAGAATGCTCCTGTCATTTCTGTCGTCCGACTCATCCACATCCCCTGCCATAGGCGGCCTGGATGTGTAGCTTTTGGAACGATTAGCCAGCCTGGTGGTAGTTCCAGGCGCATCGGTCCCGTCTCCGGTACCCGGCGTCTTATCCCCATCCGTATCCGTGTCTGTGCCGGAGGACTCTCCCGTCTGATCTTTAAACGGATTGGGAACCCTTCCCATGCCTACCAAATGAGTCAGGGAATACCTCTTTGGATCGTCTTCAAGCTTGATGGTAGGATCGCCGGACGTAAAGTCAACCCACTCCACCTTAGCATATTTTACATCTACTGGCGTCTCTTGTCCATAGGAATTTTCTTTTGTCACCGCCATAGTCACTTCCTGACCCACCAAACTGGCTGCGTAGGTCTGGGTGTTCACCGCTGTGGACGTCTTCATGGCCTCTGTCATGGATGTCATGGACTGCACCATGGCCATCTGGGTCATCTGGGCCATAAGCTCACTGTTGTCCATGGGATTGTTCATATCCTGATTCTGCAGCTGTGTGGCCAGAAGCTGAAAATACCCTGTCATGGATAACGTGTTCTTGTCATTTTGTTCTACCGTGTAGGCACCTGTCTTATAAGGACTATCGGTTCCGCTAACGGCCCCTAAACTTTTTGCCATATATCCTCCTTCTTTCTCTTACACAAGACCTAACCGAAGCTGCTGGGCAAAAGTCTCCGCGTCGCGGCGGTCTTCCTGGCCGGCTGTGTTTTTCTCTTCCTGGCCCTGGCGCTGTCCCCGTCCGCCGTGGTTATGGCCGGGATCTTCCTCCTGGCTTTCCTGCTGCGGCGACTCCGTGTAGATCATAGTCTCCTGGCCTGTCTTTTCCTCCAAAATGCTTGCGATCTCTGCCGCCTTCTGGTTTAAGATCTCCAGGGTCTTGGGATTGGTAGCCATAATCGATACTGCCGCTTTTCCCGCCTCATAGACCAGCTTGATGGTAAGTTTTCCCAGATTCGCCGGTTCAAGCTCCACCGTAAGTTCCCTTCCGGTTCCCTGAAACCGGTTTGCCAGCATCTTTCCCAGATCCTGCGGCAGATTCTCCTGGCTGGTCTTTAATGGGACCTCCTCTGTCTTTGGAGCCTCAAAAGCCTGCCTTGCATCTGCCTTGCTGTCGCCGTAAAGACTGTTTATGCTGTCTGGCTTTTCCTCTGTCTTTGATGCGCTCTGGGGCTGCTGCTGGGTCTCGGCCGCCTTGTGGGACTGGATCTTCGGATCCTCCTTAGGAGCGCTGCTATCTGCGGCGGCTCTCCGGATGTCTTCCTTCGGCCCGGTCTCTTCCTGTCCTGGCTCCCCGTCAGATCTCTGCTGAAGATCCTCCGGCTGCTGGGCAGGCTTTGGGGATCCCTGTTCCGGCTGCTGCGTCTGTATTCCCTTATCCGTAAAGGAAACCTCCGCCGAAGCCTCCTTGCCGTCCTCCGTCTCCATGGCAACGGCCATCTTTGCCTCCACAACTTCCGGCTGCTGAGGCGACTCCACGGTGACGATCCCTGTCATCTGGGCTGCGGCCTGCTGCATAGCTGCCTGCAAAAGGGCGTCCTGCCCCGCCGTGTCCTCCGCCGGAATCTGCTCCTGCGTATCCCCAGTGTCTTCCTGCTTATCCTGGGGAATTTCTTCTGCAGGGTCCTTTGGGCTGTCCTTGACTTCTGTTTGCTTATTGTCGGCTTTATCCGGCTGCGGCTGGTCTTTCTTGACCTGAAGGAGTTTCATAAATTCATCGCTCCCCTTTACAGCATCCGAAGATGCGCCGGACACGCTCCTTGCCTGGCCTCTCGGCTGGACAACCTTTGGCATCTTAACTGCCTCCATGCTATCTCCCTCCTTTCTTCTGCATAATATCTATGATCATCAGCTCATGGCTGCGACCATCCAAGTTATGATCCGATCCTCTGCTTACCCTCTGTGCTGATGGCGTATCCGCAGGGATGTATTGGAGACAAACTCCTCGATAAATGTCTCGTCGGCTTTGGCCGCCTCTTTCTGATATTCCTTAAATTTTCTGTCCTTTAACTTTTCAAATTTGGAGGTATCCACTTTTGCGGTGATCACTTCCTGCTTTTTAGCCTCTTCCTGCTTTCTAAGAACCTTCAGCCGTTCTTTTTCCTCGTCAATGATCTCCTCCATGCGGCCGATGCACATATCAAATAGCCGGTAGTTCTGTATGGTGGCACCGGCTTCTTTCGTTCTGTCAAATTCACTTTCTATCCCATTCAGTTCCTGGTGCAGGCCCTGGATCTCCTCCTGCTTTCGGTTGACGCTCTGTATGATCACCGCATGTTCTGACTTTAGATTATCCAAAACCTGGGTCTTGTAGTCCAGTACGGTTTCCAATCGATATTGAAACTGTTTCACTTCATACTCCTCCGGTATAAGGATCAGCCTGTGATGGCTCTTATGCGCTCCAATGTCTCATCATAGCTGAAACTCTCCCCAATCCCCTGCTGTAAAAATCCGTTGATCGCCTCAATCCTGGAAACAGCTTCATCCAGCGCCGGATTATTCCCCCTCTTATACGCCCCGATGGAGATCAGATCCGCGTTCTTCTGATAGATCCCCAAAAGGTTCCGGAACCTGGAAGCCGCTTTTTGGTGTTCTTTCGGCACGATCTCCACCATAAGACGGGAGATGCTGGCTCCGATGTCAATGGCCGGAAAATGATTTTCGTTGGCCAGCTGGCGGCTCAAAACAATATGGCCGTCCAAAATACCCCGAACGGTATCCGATATAGGCTCGTTGGTGTCGTCGCCTTCCACCAGCACCGTGTAAACCCCTGTGATAGATCCCTTGTCAAAATTGCCGCTGCGCTCCAGCAGTTTTGGAAACTCCGCGTAAATAGACGGCGTATACCCTCTGGCGATAGGCGGTTCTCCGATGGCAAGGCCGATCTCCCTCTGGGCCATGGCATACCTGGTGAGGGAATCCATCATCAGCAGCACATCATACCCCTGATCCTTAAAATACTCGGCAATGGTGGTGGCCACCAAAGGGCACTTCATCCTAAGCATAGCAGGCTGGTCGGAAGTTGCCACCACCAGCACGGAACGTTTCATGCCTTCCTCGCCAAGGTCCTTCTCAATAAACTCCAGCACCTCCCGGCCACGCTCGCCTACCAAAGCAATCACATTGATATCCGTCTTTACGTTTTTCGCGATCATGCCCATAAGGGTACTCTTTCCCACACCGGATCCGGCGAAGATCCCGATCCTCTGTCCTTTTCCTATGGTGTTAAGGCCGTCAATGGCCTTAACGCCGAACTCCAGCCTCTCCCGTATGGGAGGACGATTTAAGGGATTTATGTAAGGACTCTGTACCGTATAATGTCTCACAGACTGAAATTGAGGTCCTCCGTCAATGGGTTCTCCCATGGCATTGATGATCCTGCCCCGAAGGAAATCTCCTACAGGCACTTTCAGTCTGTGGCGGGTGTTGCGCACAAAGCTCCCTGACGCAATGCCGCTGGTAGCTTCATAGGTCATCAGCTGGATCTTGCCGTCCTTAAACCCTACTACCTCCGCAGGCATCTGACGGTTCTGCTCCTCATTGTATATCATGACGATATCCCCGATGCTGGACCGTCCGCCGGAAGCCTCCATAGACATTCCCACTACATTTTCAATTTTTCCAATGTGGCTGACTGTCTCTGACTTGGCAACCAGCTGAGGTATCTTTTCAAACATAAAAGGCTCCCCGCTTTTCTTTGTACTATATCCTTACATTCTCCAGTATATCCTTGATGTTCTCGATTTGTGTATTAACGCTGACATCAACGATCTCTTCCGGCATTTCTATGATGCAGCTCCCTCTGTCTTCTTTATCCATAACGATAAACTTGATGTTGTCTGACAGATGAGACAGTTCGTCTATAACCCCTGCGTCCGCCTCCATCATCATGTCATAGTCATATTTATCCATGTAAATCTTGACCCATGCCGTTTTTTTCAGCTTCTCCGTGGCGGAGATGATCATCTGTTTGATGACCTCGCCGCTGGAGCGCAGGCTGATATGGATCACCTTCTCGCCTATGGCGATGGCGCAGTCTTTCAACTCCTCCAGATATGTGTGGAGACAATTTTTTCTGGCGGTATCCACGGCATCCAGAGCTTTCCTCATGTCATCCTCAAATTCTTGAAGATGGTCTTCAATCTCATCCCGAAACTCTCTCTCGGCGCTCTGCCTGCCTTCCTCATAGCCGCTGGCATAGCCTTCCTGACGGCCATCCTCAAAAGCCCTCGCGTACTCCTCGTCCGCCCGTCTTTTCGCCTCTTCCAGGATCTGCTCCGCCTCCCTTTTGGCGTCCTCTAGAATCCTGGCCTCTTCCTCTCTCCAGTTTTGGGATCTCTCCTCCCCAGAATGTTCCGGAACCTCTCCCAGGACCTCTTCCTCCTCCGGCGAAGTCGATGCCGTCTCCTTTAAAGCCAGTTCCAGATCATCCGCCTTCACCCCCTCCGGGGTGTATCGGGGAAATACGGGAGCCCGCGGCGTCACCCGGCTGCTGAAAAACTGCTCTGTAGGGGGGAGGTATGTTTCGATGGCCCCGCTTCCCAACCGTTCCGGCTGTTTAATCACCCGCTTAGAGGATGATATCATCATCCGCTCCTCCCTTCTTGATGATCACTTCGCCTTGATCTTCCAGTCTGCGGATAATGTTAACAATGCGCTGCTGAGCTTCCTCCACGTCTTTTCTCTTGACATTGGTAGTGATCTCTAAGTCGGCCCGGACAGACTCTGCCATACGTTTAGACATATTTCGGAAGAACGTAGCTTTCATATCTTCCGAAGAACCCTTGAGGGCAAACACCACATCCTTGCTGTCGCAGTCCCTGACAAAACGCTGTACGGATCTGTCGTCCATATCCAGGATATTCTCGAACACAAACATCTTCTCCCGAATACTCTGGGACAGCTCCGGATTTCTTTTGTCCAATTCCTCGAAGATCTTCCGCTCGCTTCCGCGGTCGATGTGATTCATCATGTCCGCCACATAGTCCACGCCGCCAAGGTTCATATTATCCTCACTGGTGATAATCGTAGCAAACTTCCTCTTCATCTCCTCCTCCACAATAGCAATGGCCTCGGGGGAGACCCGGTCCATGCGGGCCATGCTCTCCACAGTAAGAATCCTCTTCTCGTCCGGAAGCTGCTCCAACACCTGAGCCGCCTGCTCCGCGTCCATATAAGCCATGATCAAAGCAATAACCTGAGGCCTCTCATTCTGCAAAAGGGACAGGAGGGCTTTGGGATCTCCCTTCATAAAGAAGTTAAACGGCTTGGACTGGAGAGTCTTTGACACCTTCTCCAAAAGATTTCTGGCTGTGGATTCACCGAAAGCTTTCTCCAATACGTTCCTGGCATAATCCAGGCCGCCGTCGGTCATCATCTTATGGGTAAGGCACAATTTATAAAATTCATCCAGCGTGGTCTCGACCTGTGTGTTCGTAGTCTTTCCCAGCTTTGCCACCTCGTATGTAAGCTCCTCGATATCTTCCTCGCTAAGGTACTTGTAGATCTGGGACGCCCTGTCCGCTCCCAGGGATACAACCACCAGAGCAGCTTTGCTTTTTGGGTTTGTTATGGGAGCGTCGCCTTCCGGTTTCCCTGCCGGATTACTTACTTCTGCCGGAACGTTTGCCTCTGCCATCTCCGTCTACCTCCTCTCCTCTCAGCCAGCTCTGTACTAATTTCGCCGCGATCTGCGGGTTCTGATCCACAAAGTCGCCGATATTCTGCTTCAGACGCAGACTGCGCTGCATCCGTAGATTCATGATCTCCTCATTCTTAGCAAACTCGTCTTCCTCTTCCATAGCCGGCGTCATGCCCGCGCCTTCCTCGGCAAGAGCCAGATTTTCGCCTTCCAGCCCGTCGGCTGACAGCGCGTCGCCGTCGATAAAGTCGCCGCCTTCCATGACAACTTCACCTCTCCTGTGCTTTCTGCCTCTGATCAGAAGCAGGATAAGAAGCAGCAGAAGCAGAAGGATTCCCGCTCCGATGGCGATCAGAATCGGCAATGGTATCGTCCGGACGATCTCCAGAACGTCCCCTCCGGTCTGTGTATCGGGCGGCTGCGGTACATCCACCACCACTCCCGCGTCGCGGATGATGGTTATCTTGTCCGCCGCCGTCTCCACCGGGATACCGGCAGAATTGGCAACCAGTCTGATGAGCTGTTCCTGAGTAGGAGTGTCCGTCCTTCCCGTAATGACCACCACGCCGATGGTAGTGTCCTCCAGAATCCCCGGATCAATCTGGCGCTGCTCTTTTAACACATTTACCAGCCACTCTCTGGAGGCTGTATAGTTGCTGTATTGATCTTGGGCTGCTCCGGTTCCGTCCTCATTGGTATACCTGGGAACATCCGCGTTGGCATCAGCCCCCACCAGCCCGCCAGCGTTCTGGTTAGCCGCGGCGCTTCCCTCACTGGTAATATCTTCCCGCTCCAAGATCCCCGTTTTATCCTGCTCGTTGATCTTCTCCGGAGTAGAATACTGCGTGCTCTCCTGGATCAGGCGCTCCATGTTGAGAGTACCTTTTACCGACACTGCCACATTGCCTGCGCCGTAAAGCTTCTCCAAGACCCTTCTGACATTGGCCGCAATACTATTCTCCACCAAAGTAGTCAGGCTGGCAAGGTCCGACGCTGCCCCGGCGGCGCTGGTGCCATCCCCGGTACCGCCTACCTCCATCATGGTGTCCGCGTCAAACACTGCCACATTGGTAAAATTCATTCCCTTTACCGCATGGGAGATCAGATTCTTCACAGCCTGAGCTTTGTCCGCTGTAAGCGTGCTGCCGCTTTTCATGGTGACCATGACCGAAGCCGAGGCATCCGCGGCGGAATCATCCTCCCACGCGTAGAGAGCCTCCGTCCCCTCGGTGATGGTGACTTTAGCGTCCTGAACACCGTCAAACATCCTGATGGTGGCCCCTAAGCGGTCCTGCAGCTCATACTTGGTGATCAGCTTTTTATCTGATTCTGTGGTCATCAGACCTGTATTGTTCAGATACATATCATACGCGAAACCGCTCTTTGGGTATCCTTTGCTCAACAGGTCCACTCTGGTCTTTTCAACCATTGTTTCCGGAACCCGTATAGCCCCGCTATTGGCGTCATAGCGATATTCGATTCCCTCATCCTGGAGAAGCCCCACCACCTGGGTTGCCTCCTCCTGGCTAAGCCCTGTGAACAGCGTAGAATAATTCGAATCTCCCCCCAGAAGATACAGGGCAAGAATCGCAATTAAAGCAATCACAGCCGTTCCTCCTGCAATTGCTTTTATGATCTTCTGGGTTTTTTCCGGGACACCTTGCCAGCGTTCTTTTAAATTATCCACTTCTTCATCCAACCTTTTGTCATTTTTTCTTTGCCGCAGCCTGCTGCTGCCCCTATCCAATTCCCCAACATGTACTTCCTGTCAGATCTTAAACATTCATCTTGATCAGTTCATTGTAGGACTCTAATGTTTTGTTCCGCAATGTTATGAGTACATCAAGACTAAGGCTGGCTTTTGCCTCCGCGATCGGTAAGGTGTGAGCGTCATCGATCTGGCCTGTGCTCAGCAGATACTGTTTATACTCCACATCTGCCTGAGTCTCCCTCACCTGGTTAATGGTATTTTTAAAAACATCCTTAAACAATGACGCCTCCGCGTTCAGTGAAGGCATCATCTGGGTTTCCTCCAGACCGCCCCCTATCCCCCCTGCACTCCACAGCTGCATGGGAGTAATAAATGATACTCCTTCCATAACGTTTCCCATCCCCTTATCTTAAAATCTGGTTTTCTCTATATCCGCCGTCTTAAGCTTCTGACGTTAAATCTTAATATTAAAAATTCCGCGCCGCGCTCTTAAGCCGGTTTATATCGTTATTAAAAGAGTTCAACATGTACTGGTACTCGTAGGCTGACCGGACGATCTCCACCTGTTCCTGATCCATATCCACGTTGTTGCCGTCTAACCTGCTGGATTCATCCCATGTGGTGTTAAGCCATGACTGAGAAGCGCCGATGGCGTCATACACCGACTGTCTGGCTGACCGCCTGCCCTTGTTGGCCTCTGTGATCCTCTTGCCAAGTTCTTCTTCAAATGTTATGTACTGGGACTTAAATCCCGGAGTGTCTACATTGGCCACATTATTCAAGGATACGATCTGGCGCTGCCACAAAAAATCCAGTACCTTCTCGGTCAGAGCCAACCCATTGCCATACATCTCGTACATAAAAAACTCTCTCCTCTCTCATTCTATTTTCCATGAAAGTCCAAATTTTTGCAATAGTAAATAATTGGTATCAAATCTAT
>Ga0224483_100009_pt1 | contig 39948 bp, 35 predicted proteins | sample hydfratestSal1_FD_181453 | JGI IMG/M metagenome (GOLD analysis project Ga0224483, IMG submission 181453) | Metatranscriptome of mouse feces microbial communities from Columbus University, Ohio, United States - Sal1 (Metagenome Metatranscriptome) ... | reverse complement strand
CTTGTTTTTGATCTTCAGTATTCCCATTCTCATTATAGAGAAACAGATTGGGAAGACAGACCCGGAGAAGAAGGGCAGACACAGCCTGGCCATCGTCCGTTTTATGTTCCGGCTCATTCTCAAGGTGGCCGGAGTACATATTACAGTAAAAGGCATAGAGAATATTCCTAGGGACCAGCCGGTGCTGTATGTGGGCAATCACAGAAGCTATTTTGATATTTTGGTAGGGTACACCACCGTGCCGACGCCCCTGGGCTTTATGGCGAAAAAGGAGATGGAAAAGATCCCTCTTTTGTCCAACTGGATGAGGAATGTAAACTGCCTGTTTTTAGATCGGCAGAATATCAGAGAGGGGCTTAAAGCCATACTGGAAGGCGTTTCCAAAGTCAAGAGCGGGATCTCCATCTGGATCTTTCCCGAGGGCACCAGAAATGACGCGGACGACTACCTGGAGCTGATGCCCTTTAAAGAGGGCAGTTTAAAGATCGCCGAGAAGACGGGATGTCCGGTGATCCCTGTGGCTATTACCGGAACCGCGGAAGTGTATGAGGCCCATTTTCCAAGGATGAAGTCTTCCAAGGTGACCATCCAGTTTGGAAAACCCTTTATCATAAAAGGGTTGGAGCCGGAGAAGAAGAAGTTTGTGGGAGCTCACACCAGGGAGTTGATCTATGATATGCTGGTGGAGGAGAAAAGATTGAGGGAGGAAGCCAGGGAAGATGGACTTGTTAAAGATCAGAGACCAGCTGGATGTAATTGACGCGGAAATTGTCCGGCTGTTTGAGGAGAGAATGAGACTGGTAGGTGAGGTGGCGGAATTTAAGATCGAGACAGGAAAGCAGGTCTTTGATAAAGGCAGAGAGCAGGCGAAGATCGCCGCGGTGCGGGAATTGGCTCACGGGGAGTTTAATGAGCAGGCGGCAGAGGAGCTGTTTACCCAGCTTATGACCATCAGCCGCCGGTATCAGTACCGTCTTCTGGAGGAGAAAGGGAGAAAAGAGGATCTGAGCTTTCGGCAGGTGGACGCTATCCCCACCCAGGGGGCGCGGGTGGTGTACCAGGGTGTGGAGGGAGCCTATAGCCATGAGGCGGCTCTGGCCTATTTTGGGAAGGCTGCGGATGCCCGCCATGTGAAGACATGGGAGGATGCCATGGAGGCGGTGGAGTCAAAAAGCGCGGACTATGCCGTGATACCTATTGAGAACTCTTCGGCAGGCGCGGTCAGGGATAATTATGACCTGATGCTGCGCCATGACAATGTGATCGTGGCGGAAATTTGTATCCCTGTTGACCACATGCTGCTGGGACTGCCCGGAGCGTCTCTTGACGACATCCGGACCGTGTACTCCCACCCCCAGGCTCTGATGCAGTCTGGCCTGTATCTTAACGCCCATTCCCAGTGGCGGCAGATCAGTGTGGAAAACACGGCGGTTGCGGCTAAAAAGATCATCAGCGACCAGGATAAGACCCAGGCGGCGGTGGCCAGCCGGGCAGCGGGAAAGCTATATGGCCTGGAAGCGCTGGCGGAGGGGATCAACCATAATAAAAATAATGCTACCCGGTTCATCATTCTCGCAAAAGACCATATTTACCGCAGGGACGCGGGAAAAGTTACCATCTGTTTTGAACTTCCCCACAAAAGCGGAACCCTGTACAACATGCTGGGCAATCTCATTTACAATGGGGTCAACATGAGGATGATCGAATCCCGCCCCATACTGGGCAGGAACTGGGAGTATCGGTTCTTTGTGGATGTAGAGGGCAATTTAAGCGACACCACTATCCAGAACGCCCTGAGAAGCGTTTCGGAGGAGGCGGCCAACATGAGGATTTTAGGCAATTATTAGAGGACGGAGATGTAGTTATGGACACAAGACAATTAATCCTATACCGCGATCTTAAAGATCAGTCCCTTTTCGACGGCATGACCAGTCTTCTTACCAATGGCGGGCAGCAGGATGAGGGGGCTGGCCCTAATTCTTACATTTTGGCCAGTCAGCTGATCCGGCTGGCGGCGGATTATGGGTTTGAGGGCAATCTTTGGCGCTGTTTCCTGGCGTTTGTCCTTGCCAGCCATGAGAATGCGTACAGTATCTCCTGTGAGATCCGCGGGGATCAGGGAGGAACCTTGTCCAGGCTGGCGAGACAGGATCTGGCGGTGATGCAAGAGCTGTACAAAAAAGATATCAGATGTCTGGATGAGTGTTTGGGCCAGGTTCCGGTGTGGCATGAGCTGGCGGACTACAGGCCTGCGGACACCGGAAGCCGGATCTTTAACAAGAGGATCCGGGACAGGATCATAGAGCTTTCCAGGGCATTGGAGGAGGCAAAAGATACCGAGGCGTTTCAGCGTGAAGTGGCAGGGTTTTACCGGGAGTTCGGCGTTGGAAAGTACGGCCTTAACAAGGCGTTTCGCATTGAGGACGACCGCCACAGGGCCTCCATCGAGCCGGTGGTCAATGTGGAGCATGTGTATCTGGACGATATCGTAGGGTATGAGCTGCAGAAGAAAAAGCTGACAGAGAACACGGAAAGCTTTATTGAGGGCAGAGCCGCCAATAATGTGCTGCTGTTCGGAGACGCCGGCACAGGGAAATCCTCCTGCATCAAGGCTATATTAAACGAGTATTATGACCGGGGGCTGCGGATTATTGAGGTTTACAAGCACCAGTTTCACGCCCTTTCTTCCATATTGGAGCAGATACAGGACAGGAATTATAAGTTTATCGTGTACATGGATGATCTGTCATTTGAGGAGAGCGAGCTGGAATATAAATATCTGAAAGCCATTATCGAAGGCGGTCTCGGGCGAAAGCCGAAAAATGTGCTGATCTACGCCACATCGAACCGCAGGCATCTGATCCGCGAGAGGTTCAGCGACAAGAGAGAGCTGGATGACGAGCTCCATGTCAATGACACGGTGCAGGAAAAGCTTTCTCTGGTGGCCAGGTTTGGAGTGACCATTTATTTCGGGGCGCCGGACAAGAAGGAGTTTCAGAATATCGTGAAAGTCCTGGCAGGGCGTCATGGGATCCATATGGATTTGGAGGAGCTGTACCAGGAGGCCAACAAGTGGGAGCTGACCCACGGAGGGCTGTCAGGAAGGACGGCGGCGCAGTTTATCACGTATCTGTTGGGGAAGGGCGTGTAACCGCGGTTGACGATAAATTTAAGAACCAAGAGGGGAGGAGTAAGGTATGGCGGCACAATTATTTGCGGCCATCGACGTAGGTTCTTTTAAACTGGAGCTGGGGATCTACGAGATTACGGCCAAAAACGGTCTGCGGCAGATCGATCATCTGCGGCACGTGATCGCTTTGGGGAAAAATACTTACAGCACGGGAAAGATCAGCTATGAGCTCATAGACGAGATGTGCAGGATCCTGGAAGAGTTTGTGAAGGTGATGAAAAGCTACCAGGTGTCTGACTACAGGGCCTACGCCACCACGGCTATGCGTCTGGCCAAGAATAATCAGATCATCTTGGAGCAGATACGGGTGAGGACGGGGATCTCTGTTAAAGTCCTGAGCAATTCCGAACAGAGACTTCTAACTTACAAAGCCATTGCCATGAAAGAGTCGGAGTTTCAGAAGATCATACAGAAGGGGACTGCCATTGTGGATGTGAGCTTTGGCAGTATGCAGATCTCCCTGTTTGACAAAGACAGTTTGGTTTCCACCCAGAATCTGCCTCTGGGGGTTATGGCTATAGGCACGATCCTGTCCAAGATCCCGGTTCACAGCTGGATGCAGCGCTCCATCATAGAGGAAGTGGTTAACAAGGAGCTGGGGACTTACAAGAAGATGTACCTGAAAGACCGGGATCTGAAAAACCGGGGAATCAAAAACCTGATCGCCATCGGGGAGCTGGTGCTGTATCTGGCAAGGGATGAGGTGGATTATGTGGCCTCCTACAGGGAGAAGAACACCGCGCTTACGGCCGGCGAGTCCCAGGGAACCTGGATGGGTGCCACGGACCGGGTCAGTGCGGAGGATTTTATGGCCTATGTGGACCGCCTCTGTCAGATGTCCCAGGATCAGATCGAGGAGCGGTTTGGGGTCAACGCGGGATATGCCACGCTGCTTATGCCGGCGGCCATCATCTTCCGCAAGGTGGTGGAGATGACCGGGGCGGAGATGATCTGGATTCCGGGGATCCGCATGTGTGACGGCATTGCGTCGGAGTATGCCCAGAGTATTAAGAAACTGAATTTTTCCCACAGCTTTGACGACGACATTACGTTTGCGGCCCGCAATATGGCAAAGAGATACCGCTGCGGCGGCAGTCATGCCCAGTGCGTGGAGAAGCTGGCCCTTGAACTGTTTGACGTGATGAAAAAGCATCATGGCTTAAGCTCCAGGGAGCGGCTGCTTTTGCAGATAGCCGCCATCCTTCACGGTTGCGGCAAATTTATCAGCACCAGAAATACAGGGGACTGCGCCTATAACATTATTATGGCTACGGAGATCATCGGTCTGTCCCATGAAGAGAGAAAACTGGTGGCCAATGTGGTCCGCTGCTATGGCCAGGAATTTGACTATGACGATGACGACACCAGAGTGGCCAAGCTGACGGCCCTTCTGCGCATGGCCAATAGCCTTGACAGAAGCCATAAGCAGAAAATGGAGAACTGCCGCATGGCCATGAAGGGCGGGGAATTGGTTATAACCACGGACTATGACGGCGATATAAGCCTGGAGTTTTTTGCGGTAAGCTTCTGTGAGGGATTCTTTGAAGAGATTTTCGGTATAAAACCGGTGCTGAAAAAGAAAAGGAGGGGTTAAGTCGTGGCGGAGATAGATTCACGATATATGAAGTATGAAAATTATGTTAACCGGGAACTGAGCTGGCTGGAATTTGATCACAGGATCCTGGAGGAGGCCAGGGATAAGACGCTTCCTCTTTTTGAGCGGCTGAAGTTTTTAAGCATCACCGCGTCTAACCTGGACGAGTTTTTTATGGTCAGAGTGGCTTCCCTGAAAGATATGGTACACGCAGGGTATGTCAAGCCGGATGTGGCGGGATTAAAGCCGGAGGAACAGCTGCGGAAAATAGAGGAAAAGACCCATGGGCTGGTATCTCTCCAGTATTCTACTTACAACCGTTCCCTTCTTCCGGCCTTAAAGCAGAACGGCCTTCGGATCGTGGCTAGGCATGAGGAATTGACAGAGGAGGAGGCAGGATTTGTAGATGAGTATTTCAGGTCCAATGTGTACCCGGTCCTGACCCCAATGGCAGTGGACTCATCCCGTCCGTTCCCTCTTATTTACAATAAATCCCTGAACATCGCGGCCCTTATCAAGGAGAAGGAAAAGCCGGATCAGCTGGATTTTGCCATGGTCCAGGTTCCAAGCGTTCTCCCGAGGATCGTGGAGATTCCGTCCGCGGGGGAGCGGGTGGTGATCCTTCTGGAGGAGATCATTGAGCGGAATATTTCCAGCCTGTTTGTCAAACATGAGGTTCTGGACGCCCATCCTTTCCGGATTATGCGAAACGCGGATCTGACCATTGACGAGGAAGAGGCGGAGGATCTGTTAAAGGAGATCGAGAAGCAGCTGAAAAAGCGCCGGTGGGGCGAGGCGATCCGGCTGGAGATCGAGGAAAACGCGGACAAACGGCTGCTAAAGCGGCTGAAAAAGGAACTGGACGTCCATTCCGGGGATATTTTTGCTATAAACGGTCCTCTGGATCTGACGTTTCTTATGAAAATGTACGGACTGGAAGGGTTTGACCATCTGAAAGCCCCCAGATACAAACCCCAGCCCAACCCTGCATTTATGAATGAGGACGATATTTTTACCAATATCCGTAAAGGCGATATTCTCCTGCATCACCCGTATGAATCCTTTGATCCGGTGGTGGACTTTGTGAAGACAGCAGCCAGGGATCCCCAGGTACTGGCCATCAAGCAGACCCTGTACCGGGTCAGCGGCAATTCGCCGATTGTGGCGGCGCTGGCGGAGGCGGCTGACAAGGGCAAGCAGGTGTTTGTTCTGGTGGAGCTTAAGGCGCGGTTTGACGAGGAGAACAATATCAACTGGGCAAAGACTCTGGAGAAAGCAGGATGTCACGTGATCTATGGACTGCTGGGCTTAAAGACCCACTCTAAGATCACTCTGGTGGTCCGGCGGGAGGAGGACGGGATCCGGCGCTATGTCCATCTGGGCACAGGCAATTACAATGATTCCACGGCAAAGCTGTACACAGACTGCGGCATCCTTACCTGCCATCCCCAGATCGGGGAGGACGCCACGGCGGTGTTCAATATGATGTCCGGTTACTCGGAACCTCTTCACTGGAATCAGCTGCTGGTAGCTCCCATCTGGCTGAGAAAGCGGTTTTTGAGGATGATAAGGCGGGAGACGGACCACGCGAAAGCGGGGAGAAACGCGAAGATCATTGCCAAGGTAAATTCTTTGTGTGACAGGGATATTATCGCGGCCCTCTATGAGGCTTCCTGTGCAGGCGTGAAGATCCAGTTGATCGTCAGGGGGATCTGCTGTCTGAAGGCAGGAGTTCCCGGGCTTAGCGAGAATATTGAGGTGCGCTCCATTGTGGGCAATTTTCTGGAGCATATCCGGATCTTCTATTTTGAAAATGACGAGGCCCCGGAAGTGTACATGGGAAGCGCGGACTGGATGCCAAGGAACTTAGACCGCAGGGTGGAGATCGTGTTCCCTGTGCTGGACGAAAAGCTGAAGGAAAAGGCCATCCACATTCTCCAGGTTCAGCTGGACGACAATGTAAAAGCCCATGTTCTGCAGCCGGACGGAAGCTACGCCAAGATCGACCGAAGAGGCAAATCCCCGGTGTGTGCTCAGGAGCAGTTCTGCCAGGAGGCCCTGGATGCGGTAAAGAGACAGAACGCCCTGGAGGAGCCGGAGGATAAGAGAGTGTTTATCCCCGTGGAGGGCGAGACGGAGTAAAAAAGAAAGCGACAGGGAATCTCCACCGATTTGACAGAGATTCCCTTGTGTTTTTTTAATGAAAAAGTAAGGCAAAATCCTCTCTTCTGTGGTATGATGGATACGATAAAACGCAATACAAGGAGGAAACCCCATGTCACAGATCAGTATTCTGGTAGTAGATGATGAGAACGAGATCGCGGACCTGGTAGAGATCTATCTGGTCAGCGACGGATATAGAGTGTTTAAGGCGGCCAACGCCCAGGACGGGTTAAATATCCTGGAAAAGGAAGAGATCCATCTGGTTCTTCTGGATATTATGATGCCGGGGATGGACGGCCTGGAGATGTGCAGGAAGATAAGGGAGACCAACAACATTCCCATTATCATGCTGAGCGCCCGCTCCACGGACCTTGACAAGATCTTAGGGCTTGGGACCGGGGCCGACGATTACGTGGTGAAGCCGTTTAATCCGCTGGAGCTGACAGCCAGGGTCAAGTCCCAGCTGCGCCGCTACACCCAGCTAAATCCAAACAGCACCGCAAAGGAAGAGGATAAAAACGAGATCTCCATCAAAGGCCTGGTGATCAATAAAGATAATCATAAGGTGATGGTGTACGGTGAGGAGATAAAGCTGACTCCTATTGAGTTTGACATTCTGTATCTTTTGGCCTCCAACCCGGGCAAGGTGTTCAGCACGGACGAGATCTTCGAGAAAGTGTGGAATGAGAAGGTTTATGAGGCCAACAATACGGTCATGGTACATATCCGGCGTCTCCGGGGTAAGATGAAAGAAGATACCAGGCAGAACAAGATCATTACCACAGTGTGGGGGGTAGGATACAAAATTGAAAAATGATATGAGCCGCCGGTTTCATACAAGGGTTATCACCAACATCATATTCAGCGCCATGTTCGCCTGTCTGGTGGCTCTGTTTTTGGTGACGAATCTTACTATGCTGGGAGAGTACGCGGTGGTCCAGGGGAAAGAGGGTTCTCTGCAGGCGGTCTTCTACCACCCGGGTCCTGTCATTACCCTTCTGTACGTGCTGGCCGGGATCGCCACGTTTTCCTCGGCGTTCCTTGTGCTGCAGAAGAAATCTATGGATTATATCACCAAGCTTTCCACTGCCATTCAGAATATTTCAGAGGGAGACTTAAATACCACGGTGGAGGTGGTGGGGGACGACGAGTTCTCAGCCATGGCGGCCAACCTAAACAAGATGGTGGAGGACATCCGCAGGCTGATGGACAAAGAGCGGGAGTCGGAGCGGACGAAAAATGAGCTGATCACCAATATCGCCCATGACCTGCGGACGCCCCTTACATCCATCATCGGATATCTGGAACTGCTTTCCGCTCCCACCAGCAACATGTCTCCGGAGATGGAGAAAAAGTATATCAACATCACCTATACCAAGGCAAAACGGCTGGAGAAGCTGATCGAGGATCTGTTTGGATTTACCAAGCTGAACTACGGCAAGGTGTCTATGAAGGTGACAAAGGTGGACATCGTAAAGCTGTTAAGCCAGCTTCTGGAGGAGTTTTATCCTAATTTTATGGATAAAGACCTGGCCTATGAATTGCAGAGCAATGTTCCGGCAAAGATGATTAACGCGGATGGCAATCTGCTGGCCAGGCTGTTTGACAATCTGATCAACAACGCCATTAAATATGGGGCGGAGGGAAAGCGGATCGTGGTGAAGATCCATGCCACGGAGAGTATTGTGACCGTTTCCGTGACAAACTATGGGTATGTGATACCGAAAGAAGAGCTGCCCCTTCTGTTTGAGAAGTTTTACAGGGTGGAGCAGTCCCGTTCATCCAATACGGGAGGCACCGGATTGGGACTGGCGATTGCCAGAAATATCGTAGATATGCATGGAGGGACGATCGGGGTCACCAGCGATCTGAATGGGACCGTGTTTACTGTCAGGCTCTTGGTAGATTTTGATATAAACAAAGAAAATTTCGGGAACCCGGGGGACAGACATGAATATTAAGAGGAGATTGCTTACAGGGCCGCTGATAATTGTGCTGGCCCTTTTGGCTGTTCAGGTATCCTGGGCGGCAGAAAGCTATGGCGGGACAGGCAGCCGGGCGGGCTCGGGCATTGTCCTGGAGGCGGAGTACGGCCATGAGGGGGCGGCAAAAGGCGGGAGGTACGTGCCGCTGGATGTCCGGATCTTCAACCAGGAGAGTACCGGGCTGGAGGGAAGCCTTCAGATCCTGGTGATGGAGTCTGATTATGAGGTGTACCGTTATGATTATCCGGTTTTTGTAGAGGCGGGGCAAGAACAGGAGAGGCATCTGTATATTCCCATGGGGAACCGGTCGGATCAGATGTTTATCACTGTTGAGGATCAGGAGGGACAGCAGATAGCCCATAAGCGGCTGCAGCTGGATTTTAGCCTGGATGTGCCGGAGCTGTTTGTAGGCATTTTAAGCGATACCCCGGAGGCCCTTGGGGGTTGGGACCGGGTAGGGGTTAATTACGGCATGCTCCGCACAAAGACCATGTTCTTTGACACCATAAATTTCCCACAGGATAAACTGGGGCTGGATATGATCGATGTGATGCTCATTACAGATTTTCGCATCCGGGATCTGTCTGAAGAGCAGAGTCAGGTGCTGATTGAGTGGGTGCGCAGCGGCGGCGTGATGATACTGGGGACCGGGGCCAGGGTGGATGACACTCTGGGCCGGTTCGCTCCGGAGCTTTTGGAGGAGATGTACGAGGAGCCGGAGTACCACCGCATTGATATGAGAGGACATTATACCCAGGAGGCGCCGGGGGCTACGGTTTTTGATATTCCCTGTGTGGAATTTTCCCTGTCCGGGGGCAATATCATACTGGCAGATGAGTCCCGGACCTTTTTAAGCGCAGTGACGTACCGGAGAGGGATCGTGGCTGTGGCCGCTTACGATTTTGTAGATATCGGAGAGTTCTGCCGTGAAAACCCCTCCTACCTTGACAAACTCCTTACAGGCGTATTGGGGGAGAAACGGATCACATCTCTGGCGGAATCGGTTTACAGCGGTAATTCCGGGCAGTACTGGGCTGTAAGGGATATGCTGAACTCGGGCAATGTAAAGTGGCTGCCCAACATGGGGCTTTATACCATGGAGATCGTTATTTACGTATTCCTGGCGGGAGTGGGACTGTATGTCTTTTTAAAGCAGAGAGATCTGACCGAATATTATATGGGCGGGGTTATGGCTCTGTCGGTGCTGTTTACAGTGATCATCTGGCTTATGGGCAGCAGGACCCGGTTTAAGGATACGTTTTATACCTATGCCCGCTTTCTGGAGGTTAACTATGACACCATCAGCGATACGGCGTATCTGAACATTCAGGCTCCCTACAACAGGGCCTATGAGTCCCATTTGGCTCCGGGATACTGGGTGAAGCCTGTGACCCAGAATCAGTACGGTTCCGGGACGGCGGGAGTCCGGCGTCAGTTTACGGGGATGGAAGATTACGCCATACGGGCTGACTACCGCCAGGAAGAGACTCTGGTGGAAATCCGGGATGTGCCGGCTTTTGACGCAAGATATTTTCAGATGAATAAAGTAAAAGCTAACAACAGCGGGATTGGGTTTGAAGGCGACATTGAGGTTGATCAGGGGAGGTACACAGGGACCATTATCAGCCATTTTGAGGAAACGCTGGAAAACTGCGCGGTGCTTCTCTATGGCAAGCTTATTTATCTGGGGGATATGGAGCCGGAGGTGCCCTATTCCCTGGATGGCCGCGAGGTCTTGACCTACCCCTTAAACCATTCTTATCAGGTTGCCGCCTATCTCTCAGGTCAGAATGGGTTTGAGGAGGCGGATATAAACAATGATGCGTACATGGAGGCTGTGGCCAAGACCAATGCTATGACCTTTTACCTGGATAATTTTATGCCGGACTACTCGCCAAACGCCAAAGTCATAGGCGTATTCAGCCATAAAGGGGAGAACGAGACATACCTTTTAAACAGCGGGACAGCTATGGGAAAAACTGTGGCATCCGCCGATATCAGCGTATATTCCAGTGAGGACGAGGTAAGATACCGCTCGGGACTGATAAAGAAGCCTCAGGTTTTAGGCGGGAGCTATGATGTTGCCGGCAACATGCTGTACGGAGGGGATCCGGTAACCCTGGAGTACGCTCTGGGCAACGACGTGCGGATCGAGAAGCTTCTGTTTCGGCAGGTATCCCCGGTATTTACCCAGGGAGGTTCGGCCCGCGACCTGAACCTGTTTGCAGGAAATGTGTACTTCTATAATCACAATACAGGGAAATTTGATCTGATGGATTCCATGAAAGTGGTATATGAGAAACATGAGCTGGCGCCCTATTTGTCGCCGGGCAACACTTTTACAGTGAAATATGTGTATGAAAATATGACGGATTACAGTCTGAACGTGCTGCTTCCCATGGTGGAACTTGTAGGGAGGGAAGACTGATGCTGAAAGTGGAAGGTCTGAAAAAAATGTACGGGCGCATGGCGGCCCTGGATGGCCTGTGTATGAATATAAAAGAAGGAGCTCTTTATGGATTCGTAGGTCCCAACGGGGCAGGAAAGACTACCACCATCAAGATCCTGACAGGGCTTTTGCTCCCTGATGAGGGATCTGTGGTTGTGGATGGTATTGACGCCATGAAAGATACCGGGAAGGTTACGGAAAAGATTGGATATGTGCCGGATTTTTTCGGCGTCTACGACAATCTTAAGGTGTGGGAGTACATGGAGCTGTTCTCAGCCTGCGGCGGTCTTTATGGACTGAATGCCAGGAAGCGGTCCCGGGATCTGCTGGAGCAGGTGGGACTGGGGGAAAAGACGGAATACTATGTGGATGGTCTGTCCCGGGGCATGAAACAGCGTCTGTGCTTGGCCAGGGCCCTTATCCACAATCCGCCGATCCTTGTCATGGATGAGCCTACATCAGGGCTGGATCCGGGCACCCGGTATGAGTTTAAGGAGATCTTAAAAGACTTAAGGGAACAGGGAAAAACTGTGGTCATCAGTTCTCACATCTTGTCGGAACTGTCGGAAGTCTGTACGGATATCGGGATCGTGGAACAGGGGAAGATGGTGGTGGAGGGTTCTATAGATGATATTCTGAATCAGATCAATGTAAGGAGCCCTCTGCTCATTACGGTGTGCCGCAATAAAGAGCAGGCTTTGAACCTTCTCCGCGCCCATCCCTACGTGGAGACCATCACCATACGCCAGAATGATATTATGGTTGGGTTTACGGGGGAGCAGGAGGATGAGGCTATGCTTTTAAAACAGCTTATTGAGGCTGGGGTTCTGGTGGGCGGGTTCGTGCGGGAGAGAGGCAACCTGGAATCCGTGTTCCTGCAGATCATCAACCATGAGGAAGGGATGGTGCTCATCAGTGAAAATTAATCCGATCTACTGGCAGGAGGCCAGAGTCAGTTCCAGGTCTTTCAGGCTTCCCTTTATTGTTTTTCTGTGTGATACGATCCTGGCCCTGGCCGCCCTTTTGAATATGTACTCCATGGTCACTCAGGCAAAAGCCACCGCGGAGATCCAGTATGCCAGCTTTCTCAACCTGTATGTGCTGGTGGCGTGTATTGAGTTTGTCATGATCCTGCTTATTGTGCCGGCGCTTACGTCGGGAAGCATCAGCGGGGAGCGGGAGAGACAGACTCTGAATCTGCTTCTGACTACCCGCATGACGCCTGCAGATATTGTCGTCGGCAAATTGATGGCAAGCCTTTCTACTATGATCCTGCTTATCGTATCCAGTTTTCCGGTATTGGCGCTGGTGTTTATCTATGGCGGGGTGACGGTAAAGGATATTGTTCTGTTGTTGCTTACCTTTGTGTCAACGGCAGTGTTGTCTGGAAGCGTAGGGATCTGTTGCTCCTCGATGTTCAAAAAATCTACCATTGCCACGGTAGTCAGTTACTGTGTTATGGCTGCTCTGGTTTTGGGAACCGTTGCCGCAGCCAAGGTTGCCGCTGCTTCCGGTCCTTCTTTTTGGGGATGGCTGCTGCTTGTGAATCCGGCAGTGCCTTTCGGCGCGGCTATGGGAAAACAGATGGGCAGCGCGCGGCGTCTATCTGTGTTTGAGACCTGGGCGGGCAGTTCCTTTCAGAGACTTACAGTCGGCGACTGGCTGTGGCTTAGTCTTGTGGTGCAGCTTTTACTTGCGGGTATATGTCTGTATACAGCCATTAGTCAGGTGAATCCCAGGAGGAGACGAAGATGGAAATATTAAGCGCGCATGCCGGCGCCCCGGGGCTGGTAGTGGGCATTCTTCTGCTGGCAGGCGGAACTTTCGCCTGGTTTCGGATCCGGAGACAGGTCCGTATGATATCAAAAGCCATATTTGGAACACCTTCTCTTTCGGAGGGATTGGAGCGGCAGGCAGATGTCCTGGCAGAAACTCCCAAATCTGTATCCGGCATGACAAGGCTGTGTCTGCCCCAGATCGAGGAGGATTTTCCGGAATTTCACTGGCCTCAATGGCGCCAGATGTGCGAGAATATGCTGAAAGCCTATCTGGCGGCTTTAAGCTCCCAGGATATGGCGGCGCTGACAGGCAAAGGCGGGGCAGCTTCGGAGGAGCTAAGGAAGCAGGTGGAGTTTCGGATCCAGGATCAGAGAATCAGAGGAGTTCGGGAAACCTACCGGCAGGTAAAGATCCACCAGACGGAGATCGCCAGATATCAGAAGGAGGCGGGGATGTGCGTCATAAAACTGCAGTCCGCGGTGGAGTATTATTATGAGGAGACCGGGCCGGAGGGCGAAGTATCTTCAACCCCGGCGAAGATTTCCGGAAAGCGGTCCAAAAGGGTGGAGGATCAGCCTAAGAACCGCAAGATACAGACCAGATACAATATGGAACTGATCTACATACAGGATCTTTCAAAGATAAAAGATCTGGCAACTGCCGTGGGCGTTACCTGTCCAAACTGCGGGGCGCCGATCACCGGCCTGGGAAGCAAGTTCTGCGAGTATTGCGGCACAGGCGTCACGCCGGTTGACACGAGGGTATGGAAGCTGCACCGGGTTGAAGGCGAAAATCATTGATTTTGGGACCCTAAAAAGGTATACTTTAAGAAAAGAAAGGCGAAGTTGAGGAGGGATCAACATTATGGGAATAATTAAAGCAATAGGCGCGGCCATCGGAGGCTCTTTAGCAGATCAGTGGCTGGAGGTCATAGAGGCCGGGGAGATGGGAGATCAGACTGTTTTTACAACCGGGGTGAAGATCCGAAAAGGCTCTAACACAAAAGGAACTGTGGACACGGTTTCTAATGGCTCCGTGATCCATGTTTACCCGAACCAGTTCATGATGCTGCTGGATGGGGGCAAAGTGGTGGATTACACGGCGGAGGAAGGGTATTACACAGTTAACAATTCCTCCCTGCCTTCCCTGTTCAACGGGCAGTTTGGGGATACGTTAAAGGAGTCTTACCAGCGCGTCAAATATGGGGGGAGCACGCCCACAGCTCAGAAGGTATTTTTTATCAACCTTCAGGAGATCAAGGGGATCAAGTTCGGCACCCGTAACCCGATCAATTATTTCGATTTGTTTTATAACGCGGAGCTCTTTCTGAGGGCTCATGGAACTTATTCTATAAAAGTGACGGATCCACTAAAATTCTATGGGGAGGCGATTCCCAAAAACCGTACCAAGGTGGACATCCAGAGTATTAATGAACAGTATTTGAGCGAGTTTTTGGAAGCTCTTCAGTCCTCCATCAACCAGATGTCCGCGGACGGCATCCGGATCTCCTTTGTGGCTTCCAAGGGGAGAGAACTGGGCAGGTATATGTCCAATGTCCTGGACGAAGACTGGAAACAGATGCGGGGCATGGAGATCCAGTCCGTGGGAATCGCCAGCATTTCCTACGATGAGGAATCCCAGAAGCTGATCAATATGCGCAACCAGGGCGCTATGTTAAGCGACCCTTCGGTCAGGGAAGGGTATGTCCAGGGCGCTATTGCCAGAGGTATGGAGGCGGCAGGATCCAACGCCAACGGAGCCATGGCCGGTTTTATGGGTATGGGCGTGGGCATGAATACAGCCGGCGGGTATATGGCAGGGGCGTCTAACATGAACTTTCAGCAGATGCAGATGAACCAGGGAGCCATGGGATACGGCCAGCAGCCCGGATCTGCGGCGGGAGCGGGGTACGGTCAGCATCCTGGAGCGGGAGGAGGCTACGGTCAGCAGCAGCCGGCAGCGGGAGGCGGAGGTCAGCAGCCCGGATCTGCAGCAGGGACATCCGGCCAGCCTCAGGCTCCCGCAGGGGCGTGGACCTGCAGTTGCGGAAGTGTAAACACAGGGAAATTCTGCAGTGAGTGCGGCAGTCCCAGACCAGCTCTGGGGCCGTGGACTTGCAGCTGCGGGACTGTGAACACAGGAAAGTTCTGCAGCGAATGCGGAAAACCCAGACAATAAAGGGCGGAGGCCGGATCAATGGCAACAGTAAGTATAAAGTGTCCTAATTGCGGCGGGGGGCTTCAGTTTGACCCCGCCGCTCAGAATTATGAATGTGAGTATTGTCTTTCCAGGTTTACTCAAGAAGAGTTAGAGCAGATCGCGCCGGAAGCAAGGTCCGAATCGGGGACTGAAAAGCCAGGCAGTATTCAAGAGGGGGAAGCGATTGAAAAAGAAGAGGCTGACAGTGACACAGGCGGACAGGAGGATGGGCAGCAGGCCATGATATACACCTGTCCCAGCTGTGGGGCAGAGATCGTCACGGATGATACGACGGCGGCCTCATTTTGCTTTTACTGCCATAATCCGGTGATCCTTCAGGGGCGTCTCGAAGGGAAGTACCATCCGGATTATGTGCTGCCATTTTCCATTGACAAGGAAAAGGCCACGGAGATCTTTTTGGGATGGCTGAAAAAGAAACGCTTTGTGCCGTCATATTTTTACGCGCCGGAGCAGATCGAGAAGATGACAGGCGTGTATTTTCCCTATTGGCTATACAGCTGTCAGGTGGACGGAAAACTCGATGGTGAGGGTACCCGGCTTAGAGTGTGGCAGGCGGGCAATATACAGTATACGGAGACACAGAAATACGATGTGTCCCGGGCGGGAACCATGGACATAGACCATGTACCCCGCAACGCCCTGAAAAAGGCGGACAAAAAGCTGGTGGAAGGCGTCATGCCTTTTGATACCAGGACCATTAAGCCGTTTTCCATGGGATTTTTGTCCGGATTTTTTGCGGAGAAGCGGGATATGGAGCGGGAACAGTTTCAGTCGGAAGTAGAGCAGGAAGTCAGAGGTTTTGCCGCGGAAAGTTTAAAAAGCAGTATCGGCAGCTACAACAGCATAAACATCAGGAATCATGAGGCCAGGATCCGGGGGCCTAAGTGGGAGTACGCCCTGCTTCCTGTGTGGACTTTGACCTACAGAGAGGCAAAGACCGGGAATATCTACTATTTTGCCTGCAACGGACAGAGCGGGAAGGTCTGTGGAAAACTTCCGGTGGACAAAAGAAAGCTGTGGATATTCTTTGGGGAGATTTTTGTGCCGCTTTTGGCTGTGCTCCTGGCAGCGGGGTATATTATATGAAAACAGGGATCAAGAGGAAGGGAAAGAGGATCCTGGTATGGATCCTGGCAGTTGCGTGGTGCCTCGGTCTGGTCGGGAACGCGTATGGAGAAAGCGATATTGCCATAGAGGCCTTTGACGGAAAAAGGATCTTTGATATGGCCGGGCTTTTGGATAAGGAGTATGTGCAGGAAGCCAGGGAGGTGATCAACCAGTATCAGGATACCTATCATCTGGATATTGTGGTGGTGACTACGGATGACGCCAAAGGAAAAACAGCAACGGCTTATGCGGATGATTTTTACGAGGAATGCGGTTTTGGCCAGGGAAAGGGAAAGAACGGGATCCTGTTTCTCATAGATATGGATAACCGGGAATTGGTATTTTCCACTGACGGCGCGGCCATCCGGATTTTTACGGACCAGCGGATCGAGTCCATGCTGGACGGCGTATACGAGGGCGCTTCCCGGGAGGATTACAGGGCCAGCGTGGAGTCGTTTTTGAGGGACGTGGAGCAATACTGCAAAGCCGGTATCCCGGGGAATCAATACAATTATAACACAGAGACCGGGGAGATCAGCGTATACAGAAGCATCCGATGGTATGAGGCTCTGCTTGCCATCGGCGTTTCCGCCTTTGTGGCAGGTACGGCCTGCCTGACTGTGAAAAGGCAGTATGGTATGGAGGATGATGAGCGGCAGGTTCAGAATCTGGCCATGGCTTACCGGGGCTCGGCGCGGTTTATCTATGATGATGAGAGCGACCGGCTTGTGAATAAGTTTGTCACCAGCAGGGTGATCCCGAGAAATACAGGCGGCGGGGGAAGCGGAGGACATTCCTCTTCAGGGCGCAGTTCTACCCACACGTCGTCAAGCGGGAGGAGCCATGGGGGTGGGAGCAGGAAGTTTTGAAAAGGTTGCAAAGTTATTGAAATATCGTATAATATAGTATAACATATTCTATTAAAAGATAAAAGGCGGTGATTGTATGATATTAGTTGATAAAAATATTAATGAGTTGTGTCTGAAAGGAATTTTGATATCAGAAGGCTATATTCCAATGCATACAAATAGTATATCATACGATTTGACGCTGGGAGAGTTTTTAGACTCAGAAGAGGGAAGTATTGACTTAATTCCAGGTGAGTTTGTGATGATAAAGACAAAAGAAAAATTATCAATTCCTAATAATATTACAGGGCGTATAGGAGAAAAAAACTCATTGCTTCGTTTGGGACTGAAGGTTGACGGACCCCAGTATCAGCCAGGACATATTACATACGCGTTTTTGCGGGTTCAAAATATTTCTAATAGCATAATCAGTATTCAAAAGAATATGCGAATTGCTCAAATTTATTTTGAAGAGCTAAAAGAGGAGCCAGATAGGCCATATAGTGAACAGCCAGGAGCATCCTATCATAATGAGGACAACTATCGGGGATTTGGGGCTTATGATAGGGAGTATAAGAGCAGTATAAAATCTTTTGAAAAGGTTAAAGATGATATTGAGAGTCTGTCCCATAGAATTTATGGAAATGTTCTGACATTAATGGGTGTACTGGTAGCGATCTTTTCTATGCTGTCTATTAATTATCAGGCTTTCACAAATGCTGACTTAAGCCCTAAATATGTTATTGCTATGAATTTGTCTCTTACATTTTGTATTGCAGTGATGTTAGGAATGGTATTGATATTGGTAAATGGGTGGAGAAAGAAATGGTTCTCTTTATTTTATGGAGTAGTAATCTTAGCACTGGGGATCAGTGTCATGATTTTTTGTATAATCTGATCGGATTATGACTTTAGTAGCGCTTTCTATTGATACTATGGTTGCTGTTTACGGGGGCTGAATTTGATATATTGTTTAGTGAGCATGGGGCGGCGGTTGTCGTGAAGCCAGACAGAGAAGGAGAGATGTCCCTGGCATCACGCCTACCCTCGCCTTTTGCTCACTCAATTATATATCAATTCAGCTCTCCCATGAATTCATACCATCCTGCCGCCATATTGCCAGCCAGCAGTTTTCTTGCCAATCATCTGGTAAAATCCCATAAAACATGGTATACTTATGCAAAACTGAAAAAACGAGGACAAGACTATGCAGGCAATACTACTGGCAGGCGGTCTGGGTACCAGGCTTCGCAGCGTGGTAAGCGACCGCCCCAAGCCCATGGCGCTGATACAGGGCAGGCCTTTCATGGAATATGTGATAAAAGAACTGGCTGGCCAGGCCATTGACCATATTATTTTTGCCGTAGGGTACAAAGGCTCCATGGTGGAAGAATACTTTGGAGACGGGAGCGCTTTTGGGGTGCGCGCATCCTACGCTTACGAGGATACGCTGCTGGGCACTGCCGGAGCCATAAAAAACGCGGCCAGGCACATGATAGACCAGGAAGTTTTCGTGCTGAACGCGGACACGTTCTACAGACTTGATTATTGCCGCCTTACCCGGCAGAAGAAGGAGATGGCTTTGGACATGGCTTTGGTCTTGAGGGAAGTGGAGGACATATCGAGGTACGGTCAGGCAGTGCTCACCCACGGCAGGCTCACAGGATTTAACGAGAAGACGGACAGCCAGGCCCGGGGAACTATCAACGGAGGCGTGTATCTTTTATCGCGGGATCTCATCGACACGATCCCCGAGGGCAAAGTTTCCTTAGAGCAGGAGATGATCCCAAAGTGGCTGTCAGAGGGAAGGAAGCTGGGCGGCTTTGTCAATGACGGATACTTTATCGACATCGGTATTCCTCAGGATTACTATCGGTTTATGGAAGATGTGGAGAAAGGGGTACTGACATGGTCATAAGAGGGAGAGCGCCGCTGCGGGTCAGCTTTGGCGGCGGCGGAACAGACGTGGCTCCGTTTTGCGAGGAGCAGGGCGGAGCTATTATAGGGAGCACGATCAACAAGTACGCCTACTGTTCCATTGTACCCAGGGAAGATGACCAGATCATCGTCCATTCCCTGGACTTTGACATGACTGTAAAATACAATGTCAGGGAAAACTATGTCTATGACGGCAGGCTGGATCTGGTGACGGCGGCTTTAAACGCCATGGAGATAAAAAAAGGGTGCGAGGTGTATTTGCAGTGCGACGCGCCGCCGGGATCAGGACTTGGAACCTCCTCCACAGTTATGGTGGCTCTTCTCACGGCCATGGCCCGTTGGAAGGGCGTGGAACTGGACGGGTACGCTATGGCGGATCTGGCCTACAAGGTGGAGAGGGAAGATCTAAAGATAGACGGCGGCTATCAGGACCAGTACGCGTCCACCTTCGGCGGATTTAATTTTATTGAATTCCACGGGAGAAATGATGTGGTGGTGAACCCCTTAAGGATAAAAAAAGATATTATCCATGAACTGCAGTACAATCTGCTGCTGTGTTATACGGGAAAGATCCACGTTTCTGCCAATATTATCAGGGATCAGGTCAGCAATTACAAAAAAAAGGACCCCTTTGAGGCTATGTGCGAGGTGAAAGCCCTGGCTTACGCCATGAAAGATGAACTGTTAAAGGGCAATCTTCACAGCTTTGGGAAGCTTCTGGACTATGGATGGCAGAGCAAGAAGCGCATGAGCAGCAAGATCACAAACCCTCAGATCGATGAACTGTACGAGGAAGCCAAAAAGGCAGGGGCGCTGGGCGGAAAACTTTTGGGCGCCGGCGGTGGCGGATACCTTCTTGTATATTGCCCTTATAATGTGAGGCATAAAGTGGCGGCACGGATGGAGGCTGTGGGAGGTCAGCTGACAGACTGGAACTTTGAACTGAGGGGAACCCAGGCCTGGATTGCGGACGAGAGCCGGTGGACATACGACACGGTTCATGTGCAGATGCCAAACGGAGAGTATCAGTTTGATCTGGAAAGGCTTTAGACCATGGAAAAAGCAGTGTTTTTAGACCGTGACGGGACGATCAATAAGGAGGTTACCTATCTCTACCGGCCAGAGGACCTTATCATTCTGCCTGGCGTTCCTCAGGCGATCAAGAGCCTTAGGGACCATGGGTTCCGGGTCATAGTGGTGACCAACCAGGCCGGCATCGCAAGGGGATACTATACGGTAGAGCAGATGCACACACTCCACCAGTATCTCAATGAGCAGCTAAAAAAAGACGGCGCGTGGATCGACCGGTTTTACTACTGTCCCCACCATCCGGAACACGGGATCGGAGAGTACAAACAGGCGTGCCGCTGCAGAAAACCCGGCACTGGAATGTTCGAGATGGCCCAGCAGGAGTATAACATTGACAAGAGCCATTCCTACATGATCGGGGACAAGCGCATTGACGTCCAGGCAGGACACAAGTTCGGAATCTGCAGCATCCTGGTGGGAACGGGATACGGAAGGGAAGAGCGGGAAAAAAGCAGGAGCTTGGGAGAGGAACCATTTTATGATCTTTACTCGGAAACTCTTATGGGAGCAGCGGAATTTATTATCAGAAAGGAATGTAAAAGGAATGAATGACATGGCTTATTTAGACGAACTGACAGACAGATATCCCAGTCTGGAGCCGGTGAAAGAATCTATCAGGGAGTCATACGAGATCTTAAAAGAGTGCTTTTCTTCGGGGCATAAGCTTCTGGTGGCGGGAAACGGCGGCAGCGCGGCGGACTCGGAGCATATTGTGGGAGAGCTGATGAAGGGCTTTGTAAAACGCCGCCAGGTTCCTGAGGATATGGTCCGTAGGATGGAGGAGATCGACAGTCAGGCAGGAAAAGAACTGGCGGCAAAGCTTCAGGGAAGCCTTCCGGCCATTGCCCTTACCGGCCATCCGGGCCTGTCCACAGCATTTTTAAACGACGTGGACGGGCTTATGGTGTATGCTCAGCAGGTTTACGGTTACGGGCAGAAGGGGGATGTGTTTTTGGGGATCTCCACTTCCGGCAACGCGGCCAATATCCACTATGCCCTGGTGGCGGCCAAAGCAAAAGGCATGAAGGTCATCGGCCTGACAGGAAAGGACGGCGGCAAGCTGGGCAGATGCGCTGATGCGGCCATCATTGTTCTGGAGCAGGAGACCTACAAGATCCAGGAGCTGCATCTGCCTATATACCATACCCTGTGTCTGATGCTGGAAGCGTTCTTTTTTTAAGTTGAAGCAAAGGAAAATGAGGATATACTATGGGATTTCATACATTTGTTATCTGCGCCTACGGCCAGTCGCCTTATCTGGAAGCGTGTATCCGCTCCTTGAAGGCCCAGACAGTTCCCACAGATATCATCTGCGCCACATCCACCCCGGGACCGTGGCTTGAAGGGATTCTTGAGAAATATCATATCCCTCTCCAGGTGAGAGAAGGAAAGAGCAATATCCAGGACGACTGGAACTTTGCTGTGGAGAAGGCTGAGGGAACCTTTGTGACCATTGCCCATCAAGATGATCTGTATGGCAGGCATTATGTGGAGGAACTCCAAAAGGCTTATAAAAGATGGCCGGACATGACGGTGTTCATGAGCGACGCCATTTTGATAAAGCAGGGAAAGTTATGCTGGGGAGGAGCCGTGGAGGCGGTAAAGAAGTTGCTGCGCCTGCCCTGGCGTCTGCCTTTTGTCTGCCATTTGTCCGCCGTAAAAAAGAGCGGGCTTATGTTTGGCAATCCGGTTATGTGTCCCTCCTGCAGTTACAGGAAAGAAAAACTTCCCTTGCCCCTGTTTTCTGGCGGTTATGATTTTGTGCTGGACTGGGAATGTATGAGAAAGCTGGCGGGGGAGCCGGGACGGTTTGTCTGTGTGGAGAAACCTCTTTTGTACTATCGGGTCCATGACGGAGCGACTACCAAGGCCTGTATCCAGGACCACCGGAGAGAGCAGGAAGAGAGGCAGATGTTTGAAAAGATTTGGCCGGGCCGGGTGGCTGCGGGTATTATGGTCCTGTACCGTTTGGCCTACAAAAATTACCAGTGAGAACGGACAAGGGCAGGTCCCTTAGGAAAATGTTGGAGGAAATGACTGAATGGAGAAAAAACGTGCCGGTGTGTGGCAGTACCGATGGAAGGATGAGGTGATCACAGCTGGTCTTTTGCTGGCGTTTGGATTTATGATCAACGCCGGTATAGAGATCAGAGGTCTGTTTATGGACGATCTGTATCTGTGGTCCTGTTACGGTGAGCAGACCTTCCGGGAATTTGTGTTTCCTTTGGGCAGCACCCGGTTCCGGTTCCTCTACTATCTGGCGGCTTACGTGGAGTTGGGGCTTCTGGGAAGCCATGTGACCTGGTTTGTTCCGGTTAACATTATCATCAACAGCGCCATTGCCTACACCTTATGCCGGTTTGCCAGAACACTTTCCGGCAACAATATGATCGGGTTCCTGAGTGGTTTTTTATATCTTTTATCCAGAATGTCCTACTACCAGATATCCCAGGTGTACGGGCTTATGGAATCTCTGGCTTTGTGGGCTGCCATAGGGATCCTGTACTGTCTCTATAAATATATCAACGAGCCGGGCCAGGAACTAAAATGGTTTTGGACGGCCAACGGACTGTATTTTGCGGTGTGTTTTATCCATGAGCGCTATATGGCGCTTTTACCTCTGCTTTTTGTTGTGCTCCTGATAAAGCGGAACAAACAGTGGAGACAGTGGGTCATTCCCATGGCAGTGTTTGGCCTGGTGCAGCTTATCCGTTTGGCCACGATTGGAACCGTGATGCCTGCGGGAACCGGAGGCACAGATGTGGCGGACACTTTGAATCTCAGGCAGATATTTCTATTCGCCATTGAGCAGGTGCTGTATCTGTTTGGGATCAACACAGGCGGAAGCTATCTAAGCGCTTTAAGCTGGCAGGAGTCCTCCCGGTGGATAAAGGTGCTGGTGGTTTTGGCTGACATGGTGGTCCTGGCTGTTATGATACTCTTTGTGATAAAGGTAATACGGGGCAAATGGGAGAGAAGGGCTGTTTTGAGAAACTGCCTGCTGTTCTTCCTCTTTATCGGGGCCTGTATCGCCTGTTCCAGCGTGACCATCCGGGTGGAGGTGCGCTGGGTCTACGTGTCTATGGCTGCGGCGTGGCTGTGGCTGGCGTACATGTGTGGAGTCATCACAAGGCCTTCGGCCAGGAAGCCGGAGGTCACAAGCCGGGTGCCGGACTATCGGTGGGGGCTGGTCTGCACAGGTCTGGCGCTTGCCTACACGGTTCTTGCGATCCCAGTGGAAACCTATTACCGGAACCATTTTTCCAACCTGTATTACTGGAATAACCAGCAGCAGTATAATTCCCTGGCAGAACAGACCTATGAAAAATACGGTGACGCCATTTTTGGAAAGAAGATCTATATTTTGAAGAATACGTATGATGTCAGCGAGTTCTATGCCGATACCTTTTTTAAGGTCTTTGACAAGGAGAGGAAGGCGGAAGGCACGGAAGTGATCTTTGTTGACAGTATCCGGGATTTCGGCCAGGTACACAATAATATGCTGGTTATTCGGGAGGACCCGGAGTTCCACGCTTACCAGGATATTACGGAGGCGGTGAGGATCTTAAAATGCGAGCCCATCTACGGCTACTATCGGGACGGATGGATGGACGAGAGCGCCAGGATCCGGGTGATGGCCGGAAGCAGCGGCGTTATCAGGCTCCAGCTGATGTATCCGGGGGTTATGGAGGGCCATGAGCAGACCTCGATCTATCGAAACGGCGAATTGACGGACCAGGTACACATTAAGCAGAATATTACCCAGGTAGAATTGGAGACCAGACCCTATGATATCGTGGAGCTGGACTTTGAGAATAATTTTTATCTGGAGGATGCCAAAGAGCAGCGGGGCGAAAAGAGGTTTTCCATGATCGTGGAGATCACTGCGGATTAGTAAAGAGGGGTTTTATGAAGACTGGAAAGTGGTGTTACGTTCTGCCGGTCATAGGCGCGGCCTTTGGTCTGTGGTATGTGTGGGCGGCTTTCGCGGATGTGGTCTATTCAGACTATATCCGCCTGGTGAACAGCTATCTGCCGGATGTATGGGATCCGGATAAGTTTTTTGTAGGTGATATCCTGACCCGTATCCCTCTTAATTACGTGGCCAGGATCATCAATGTGACGTTTTTTGATTACAGCATTCGATTTGACCAGGTATTGGGGATCCTTTTTTTAGGCGTTTCGGCTTTGCAGATAACCTCATACTGTATGAGACAGAAGATTTCCGCCATATGGGTATTGAGCCTTATGGTTCTCATATTCAGCCTGAACAAGTGGGAGATGATGATAAATGGCAGCGGGTGGATCCATTTTCTGGCCTTCACAGGGTTTTACTGCCATTACCTGGTACTGGAGCGGGTGTGGAGAGGCGAAGAGAGGAAAAATGACCACATATGGCTTTTGATTCTGCCCTGGATCGTGACTATCGGGATGGCAGGGCCTTACTGCGCGATTTACACGGTGGTGCTTCTTTTGACCTACGGCTTTCGGACGGTGTTGGGAAATGTTCGGGGGGAACCGTGGGAAAAGAGATATCTGCTGTACGGCGTGTCGGCTGTGGCGCCCCTTTTTCTCTATATGGTCAGCAGTTCCCTGGCGGAGCCGGAGAAGCTGGGGGTGGCAGATGTGCCGCTTTTGACGCAGCTTTTGGACACGCCGGGATTTTTCCTTCGGTTTTTCATAAAATCATTCGCCTCCATGGCAGTGGGGGTGGAGTGCGCTCAGGCTGTGTTTTCCAGCAATCTGCCCTATTATATTCTGGGGGCTGTGGTCATGGCGGGTTACGGGCTGGCCTTGTGGCAGCAGTGGCGGTACAGCTTATACGAAGAGACGATCTTTCCTCTGATGCTTTTGTGCGCAGGGGGATTGAACCATATATTAATCCTGGTGTCCCGATGGGTATTTTTGCGGGAGGATTACGGCATGTCTTCTAGGTATGCCCTGCAGTTTCAGGTAGGGATCCTGGGCATGGCGCTGACCTTTGGGCTTGTGTGGAAAAAGATGGCGGATGGTGAGATGCCAAAGGGAAGAACACGGGGGCTGTGGGCAGTGGCCGGAAAGGTTCTGACCCGGTGCTTTATGGCCGGAATCACCATCCTTTTGCTGGCGGGAAACGGGTATACCACGGTTCAGGAGGTAAAGAAAGCGCCCCACCGGAAAGAGCGGTGTATGGAGAGGGCAAAGATTGCCCTGGATTTTGAGAACAGAACAGATGAGGAGCTTAAGGCTAATTTTGAGTATCATATGAGCAGACCGGAGGGCGGTCAGGAGGTTCGGGCGGCCCTGGAGATCTTGAAGAAACAGCAGTGGAATATTTTCCGACAGCAAAAGTAAAGGAGAAAAGACAAATGAAGGTAGTAATCTTAGCCGGAGGATTCGGCAGCAGGATCAGCGAACAGAGCCATCTGAAACCAAAGCCTATGATTGAGATCGGGGAAAAGCCTATTTTGTGGCATATCATGAAATATTACTCGGAATTTGGGTTTCATGAGTTTGTCATCTGCCTGGGGTATAAACAGTATGTGGTGAAGGAATTCTTTGCGGATTATTTTCTTCACACGTCGGATGTGACTTTTGATCTGGCTAATAATAAGATGGAGGTCCACAACAACTACGCGGAGCCCTGGAAGGTGACGCTGGTGGATACAGGGCTTAACACCATGACCGGGGGAAGGGTAAAACGGATCCAGCCTTTTGTTGGCCAGGAGCCATTTATGCTTACCTACGGGGACGGGGTGTGCAATGTAGATCTGACCGCTCTGCTCAAATTCCATGAGGAACACGGGAAGATCGCCACCATTACCACAGTGAGTCTTGCTCAGATGAAAGGCGTCCTGGATATCGGCGCAGATCATGTGGTGCGGTCGTTCAGGGAGAAGAAGGAGGCGGATGCAAGCCTTATTAACGGAGGGTTTATGGTCCTGAATCCGGAGATCTTTGATTACCTGGAGGGCGATTCTACGGTGTTTGAACAGGATCCTCTTCAGAAATTGGCGGCCCAGGGACAGCTGATGGGGTATCATCATGACGGGTTCTGGCAGTGCATGGATACCCAGCGGGAGATGAAAAAGCTGGAGGACTTGTGGCAGAGCGGGAATGCGCCCTGGAAAATATGGAAAAATTAAGATGGTAATATCATTTGGAAAGGACAGACATGATGAGGGATACCTGGGACACATTTTGCGGGTTTTATAAAGGGAAAAAGGTACTGGTTACAGGCCACACTGGATTTAAAGGTTCCTGGCTGTGCAGGATTCTGACAAATATGGGGGCAGAGGTTATGGGGTATGCCAAGGAGCCGCCTACAAACCCAAGCCTGTTTTACGGGGCCGGACTGGGGGAGACTATGGACAGCGTTATTGGCGATATCCGGGATCTGGAGCATTTAAAACAGATCTTTGAACAGGTTCAGCCGGAAATCGTGTTTCATCTGGCAGCCCAGCCTATTGTGCGGGATTCCTACAAAGATCCGGTTTATACCTATGAAACCAATGTAATGGGGACGGTCAATCTGTTAGAGTGCGTCCGTCTCACCCCGTCTGTGGAATCCTGCCTGAATGTGACCACGGACAAGGTCTATGAGAACAGGGAGTGGGAGTACGGATACAGAGAGCTGGACAATCTGGACGGGTATGACCCATACTCCAACAGCAAGTCCTGTTCAGAGCTGGTTACTCACAGCTATGCGCGGTCGTTTTTCGGCGACAAGAGATGCAGGATATCCACGTCCAGAGCCGGCAATGTGATCGGCGGCGGGGACTTTGCCAATGACCGGATCATTCCTGACTGTATCCGCGCGGTGTCGGCCGGGAATCCTATCATTGTGCGCAATCCCCACTCGGTCAGGCCGTATCAGCACGTGCTGGAGCCCCTTTTCATCTATCTGACCATCGCCATGAGGCAGTATGAGGACGAGGCCTTTGCAGGCTGCTATAATGTGGGACCAGACGACCGGGACTGCGTGACGACGGGGTCACTGGCGGATCTGTTCTGTCAGGCCTGGGGAGATGGGGCCGCATGGGTGAACCAATATGACGGAGGCCCCCATGAGGCTAATTTCCTGAAACTGGACTGCTCGAAGATCAAGAGCGTCTTTGGATGGCAGCCCCGCATGGATATCAGAGAGGCAGTGACATGGACCGTGGAGTGGACAAAAGCGTATCTGGCAGGCGAGGAGACGCGGAAGGTTATGGATTCCCAGATCCACAGGTTTTTTCAGGGCGAAATGGTATGATCACACAGTATAAGAAAGGATATATGGTTATGTTTGAGAATAAAACAGAGGCACAGGCCCGGCAGGAGATCCTGGAGTTGGTGGGGGAGTATTGCGACCGTTTCCACCAGAAAAAGGAGTATAAGGAGGGAGAGCGGATCCCCTATGCTTCCAGAGTCTACGACAGGCATGAGATGATGAACCTGGTGGACAGTTCCCTGGAATTTTGGCTCACTTCCGGCAGGTATACAGAGGAATTTGAAAAGAACCTGGCCAGGTATCTGAATGTGAAATACTGCTCTGTGGTAAACTCCGGATCTTCCGCCAACCTGGCGGCATTTATGGCTTTGACCTCCCCGCTTTTGGGGGAGCGCCAGATCCGGCGGGGGGACGAGGTGATCACTGTGGCGGCAGGCTTCCCCACAACCGTGACCCCTATGATCCAGTACGGGGCAGTTCCGGTGTTTGTGGATGTGACGATCCCCCAGTATAATATTGATACAGACATGTTGGAGAAAGCCTGCTCGGAAAAGACAAAGGCTGTGATGCTGGCCCACACCCTGGGCAATCCCTTTGACCTTCAGGCGGTGAAATCATTCTGTGACAGCCATGGACTGTGGCTGGTGGAGGACAACTGCGACGCCCTGGGAACCCGGTATACCATAGACGGGCAGGAGCGATTTTCCGGAACGGTAGGGGATATAGGCACATCCAGCTTCTATCCGCCCCACCACATGACCATGGGCGAGGGCGGCGCTGTGTACACGGATAACCCGCTGCTCCACAAGATCGTGCGTTCATTCAGGGATTGGGGCCGGGACTGCGTATGTCCCTCAGGCCGGGATAACCTGTGCGGCCACAGGTTTGACGGGCAGTACGGGGAACTGCCTTCAGGATATGACCACAAATATGTGTACTCTCACTTTGGATACAACCTAAAGGCTACGGATATGCAGGCTGCCATCGGATGCGCCCAGCTGGAAAAGTTCCCGTCATTTGTGGAGAGAAGGCGTCATAATTTTGACAGGCTCTATGAGGGGCTGAAGGGGACCCAGGATAAACTGATCCTTCCCCAGGCTGCTCCTAATTCCCGGCCCAGCTGGTTTGGATTTCTCATAACCTGTAAGGAGGGAGTGGACCGGAACCAGGTGGTCCCGTATATTGAGAGCAAAGGCGTTCAGACAAGGATGCTGTTTGCGGGCAATCTGACAAAGCATCCGTGTTTTGACCAGATGAGGGAAAGCGGACAGGGGTACCGGGTTGTGGGAAGTCTTTCGGTGACGGACAGGATCATGAGAGACACCTTCTGGGTGGGATTATATCCCGGCATGACGGATGCCATGCTCGATCATATGGCGCAGGTTATCAGGGAAGCTGTAGCATTGCTGTGAGAGGAGGATATAAAGATGACAAAGGACAACCCGGAGGATTTATCCGTCCCCTACGACCTTTCCCCGGTCCACGGGGCTAATCTGAAGATCCTGAAAGAGATCGACAGGATTTGCAGGAAGTACGAGATCCCATACATGATCGATTCAGGCACTCTTTTGGGGGCGGTGCGGCATCAGGGTTTTATTCCATGGGATGACGACGCGGACGTGGCCTTTACCCGGGACAATTATGAGCGGTTCGCCAAGGTTGTCAGAAAGGAACTGCCAAAGGGGCTGAAACTTCTGGAGCCTCATCAGTTAGGAGGCGGAAGGGCGTTTTACGATTTCACCCCAAGGATCCTGTATATGAACAGCAGGACTCACCAGGACGGACCTGAGATGGATTACTATGGGGGGCGGCTGAACCATCTGTGGGTGGATCTGTTTATCCAGGATGATCTGCCGGAGTGTAAAGTCCTGGCATCCTGCGTTAAAGCTCTCCATACGTTGGTATACGGGCTGGCTATGGGCCACCGGTATCAGCTGGATTATTCCAAATACGGGACTGCTGGCAAAATGGCAGTAAAGATACTGGCCGGGGTGGGAAAAAGGATACCTATGAAGGTCATCCGCAGGCTGCAGTATGGGCTTGCGGTGTGCTGCAACAAGGGAAAGAGCAGCCTTCGGTATTACAGCAATTATCAGCCGGATTACCTGTATGTGACCATTGAGAAGCAGTGGAATGACGAGACGGTAGATCTGCCGTTTGAGGACACGGTTTTGATGGCTCCGAAAAACTGGGCTCAGGTGTTAAAGCAGATCTACGGAGACTATATGCAGCTTCCACCGGCGGATAAGAGGGTTCCAACCCATTCTGCCATAGAGATTCAGGTGACAGGATGAGGAGAGGTCATGGAAAGGAATCGTGTACATGAGTAAGTTATTGTCAGTGGTGGTGTCAGTTTATAATGAGGAGGCGGTTCTGGAACAGTTTTATAAAGTGGCGGGAGAGGTTCTGAACCATATTGACTGGGATTACGAACTGTTATTTGTCAATGACGGAAGCAGGGACAAAAGTTTTCAGATCCTGACAGAGCTTGCAGGGAGGGACCGCCATGTAAAAGTGGTGAGTTTTTCCAGAAATTTTGGCCATGAGGCTGCCATGATCGCGGGGATCGACCACAGCAGGGGCAGCGCCATCATCTGTATGGACGCGGATCTGCAGCATCCCCCTAGGTGTATCCCCCAGATCCTTGACCAGTTAGAGCAGGGCTTTGATGTGGTGAACATGGTCAGGACGAAAAATGAATCTGCCGGGTGGTTTAAAAATCTGGCGTCTTCTTCTTTTTATAAAATCATCAATGTGCTGTCCGATGTGAAATTTGAGAATAACGCGTCTGATTTTTTTGCGGTCAGCAGAAGGGTGGCAGAGGTTTTAAAGGACAGTTACCGTGAGAAGGTTCGGTTTTTAAGAGGATACGTGCAGAACGTGGGCTTTGAGAAGACGACCATTGCCTATGAGGCCGGAGTCCGGGCGGCGGGGGAGAGCAAATACAGCATCCGCAAATTATTTCAATTTTCAGTGAATACCATAGTCTGTTTTTCCAACCTGCCTCTGAAACTGGGGATCTATGCCGGGGTTATGGCTGCGTTTCTGGGCGTGGTGGTGATGGTTTACACGCTGTTTACCAGAGGCGGAGCCCCCAGCGGGTATGCCACCATCGTGATTCTGAACTGTTTTATGTTTGCCATTTTATTTTTGATTGTGGGGATCATCGGCGAGTATATGGCGATTCTATTTGCGGAGTTAAAGGACAGGCCTATCTATATTGTGGCGGAGACGAGAAACCTGGCCGGCCAGGAGAGACAGGATCTGCCTGATGACATGACTTAAGAAAAAGAAGAAACCTGTGTGGCGACAAGTTGCCCTATTTTCTCATGGTTTTCGGATACACTATCCTAAAAAAAGGAGGATGTGTCATGAGAATTTGTGAGGCAACCAATTTAAGGATTAATGAGCTTCGGAAACAGAGACGGCTGACAGAATACGCGCTGATCTATCAGACAGGTATGCCGCCGTCAACTGTAAAGAGTATCCTGCACGGAAAAAGTATGAATCCCGGCATTGTGAATATCAAGAAGATCGCGGAGGGCCTTGGAGTGACCATGCGAGAGTTTTATGATTCGGATATCTTCGATGAGCTGGAGCCGGAGGACTAAGGTTAAAAGGAGTCGGGCATGGCAGAAGCAGAGAGGGAAATTATGGAGGTTGCCATAGAGGCGGGCCATATCCTGCTGGAAAATGGGGCTGAGATATTTCGGGTAGAGGAGACCATAAACCGAATTTGCAGGCATTACGGGATTAGATCCGGTAGTGCCTTTATTTTAAGTAACGGAATTTTTGTGACTTCCGGAAATATGGAGGAGGAGGCGTTTGCCAGGGTTCAGCATATCCCTGTAAGCGGCTCTCATTTAAACCGGGTGGCAGCGGTAAACCAGCTGTCCAGGGAGGTGGAGGAAGGGCGCTACACCATAGAGGAAGTCAGAGAGCGCTTAACCGAGATCCGGCAGATGCCGGGAAAATCAAAACATATGCAGATCTTAAGCTCCGGCATAGGGAGCGGGGCGTTCTGCTATCTTTACGGGGGAACCATAAGGGACTGTCTGGCCGCGTTTCTGGCCGGAATCCTTCTTTATATATTTGTGCTGTACATAAGCAGCCCTTACCTTAATAAAATGGTGTCCAATATTGCCGGGGGAGCCGTGGCCACTATCGCGTCCATGGTATTCTTTAAACTGGGCGTGGGAAAAAATCTGGACCAGATCGTTATTGGTTCTATCATTCCCTTGGTCCCCGGGGTGGCGTTTACCAATGCCATACGGGATATTGCGGATGAGAACTATATTGCGGGGACGGTGAGGATGATCGACGCGCTGCTGGTGTTTTTCTGTATTGCTATGGGTGTGGGTCTGGTGTATACGATCAGACAGAGGCTGATCATGTGATGGAGGTTTGACATGGAGGAGATCAGGAGATGATCGGGCAGGTGATCGCGGCGGTGACAGGAACCGTGGGATTTTCCGTGCTGTACAGCGTGCCAAGGGCATATTATCCTTACTGTGGATTTATCGGCGGAGCCGGGTGGTTTCTGTATTGCCTGCTGATCCCAAATTGCTCGCCTCCGGAAGCCACGCTGTTGGCGGCGATTCTGGTGGTGCTGCTTTCCAGGCTGTTTGCCGTCAAGGAGCGGTGTCCGGTGACCATTTTTCTCATCAGCGGCATGTTTCCTCTTGTCCCGGGAGGCGGGATCTACTGGACCGCCTACTATATTGTGACCGGGGAGATGGAACTGGCGGCAGAGAAAGGGTTTACGGCGGTCAAAGTGGCTGTGGCCATTGTTTTGGCTATTGTGTTTGTATTTCAGCTTCCCCAGAAGCTGTTTCAGGTCAGATGGGGGCAGAAAAAGAAAAATGACAGGAGGGAGTGAATGGTATGCTTTTGATTCGGGGCGGCAGGGTTATTGACACGGAAAAAAGAGAAGAGAAGCAGGCAGATGTGGTGATCAAAGACGGCAGGATTCTGGGGATCGGCGATTTTACCGATGACGGTTCTTATGAGCAGGTGATCGAGGCCAGGGGATGGGTGGTGGCTCCCGGGCTGGTGGATGTCCATGTCCATTTCAGGGACCCGGGGCTGACGTACAAGGAGGATATCCACACCGGGGCGGCAGCGGCAGCGGCAGGGGGATTTACCACGGTAGTGTGTATGGCCAACACAAAGCCTGTGGTGGATAACAGGGAGATTCTGGAATACGTCATGGAAGAGGGAAAAAAGACAGGCATCCATGTGCTTGCGGCGGCAGCGGTGTCCCTGGGCATGAAAGGCCGGGAACTTACGGATATGGAAGGGCTGAAAGCTGCGGGGGCCTGTGGTTTCACGGATGACGGCATCCCCCTTATGGACGGAGAATTGTTAAGGCAGGCTTTTGAGCAGGCGGCGGTTCTTGAGGTGCCGGTCAGCCTTCATGAGGAGGACCCGGGCTTTATCAGGCAGAATGGGATCCATCACGGGAAGGCGGCAGAGCAGATGGGGCTTTACGGCTCCCCGGCTGTGGCGGAGGACAGCCTGGTGGCCCGGGACTGCATGATCGCCCTTCATACCGGGGCAAAAGTAAATATCCAGCATATCAGTTCCAGAGGCGGCCTGGAGGCAGTGAGACTGGCCAAAAAGATGGGGGCAAAAGTGACGGCGGAGGTGACGCCTCATCATTTTACCTTGACAGAGGACGCGGTGTTACAATACGGCACACTGGCCAAGATGAACCCGCCTCTTCGGACAGAGGAGGACCGCCAGGCTTTGATCCGGGGGCTTCAGGACGGAACCATTGATATGATAGCCACAGACCACGCTCCCCACAGCAGGGAGGAGAAGAGCAGGGGCTTTACAGAGGCGCCCAGCGGCATCATAGGTTTGGAGACTTCTCTGGCTTTGGGGGTTACACAGCTGGTGGATAAAGGCTATCTGACCATGGCGGAGCTGATGGCCAAGATGAGCCTGAACCCGGCGCGGCTTTACGGGCTGGAATGCGGGCGCATGGCAGAGGGAGCCGTGGCGGATCTGGTGATCTTTGACCCGGAGGAAAGTTTTACGGTGGAAACGTTTCATTCCAAAGCAGACAATTCACCGTTTCGGGGATGGAACCTGAAAGGGAAAGTCCACTATACCATCTGCGGGGGAAATGTGGTGTACAGATCTTCTTGCGGATGAGGGAAAAATAGACTATAATCAAAGTAATCTTAAAAAAGGAGACGGGAAAATCATGAAAGATCAGAACTGTGCATACTGTATGCAGGGAGAGTTGGTGGCTAAGTTTGGGTATCCGGTCTGCGCTATGGATACGGGTTATGTTTACATTTTTAAGGAGCAGAGCAAGCCGGGGCGGGTGATTCTTGCGTATAAGGATCACGTAAGTGAGATGATTGATATCAGCGACGAGGAGCGGGACGCGTTTTTTGCCGATGTGGCAAAGGTGGCCGGGGCTGTCCACAAGCTGTTCCATCCTGACAAGGTGAACTACGGGGCCTACGGAGATACGGGATGCCATCTCCACATGCATATCGTTCCAAAGTACAATGGAGGCGACGAGTGGGGCGGCACCTTCCAGATGAATCCGGACAAGACCTATCTGACGGATGAGGAATATGAAGCTATGGCGGAAAAACTGCGCAAAGAACTGTTATAATCGGAAAAAGCGCTAAAACTACTTGCAAATCAGGAAAAATCATGTAAAATAGGAGTGATATATAAAATGGGGGCCGCAAAGGACCCCATTTTTATGAGAGTGTTGTATTGATCGAAATGAGCGATTTGAAATCGGAAAGGTGAAAGAGATGATTAGTGCAAACAATGTAACATTGCGGGTAGGCAAGAAAGCATTATTTGAGGATGTAAATATCAAATTTACAGAGGGCAACTGTTATGGTCTGATCGGCGCCAACGGAGCCGGAAAGTCTACATTTTTAAAGATCTTGTCAGGGCAGCTGGAGTCCACCACCGGGGACGTGGTCATCACGCCGGGGCAGCGTCTTTCGTTCCTGCAGCAGGATCATTTTAAATACGACCAGTATCCTGTGCTGGACACGGTGATTATGGGCAATCCCCGCCTATATGAGGTGATGAAAGAGAAAGACGCCATCTACATGAAAGAGGATTTCAGTGATGAGGACGGCATCCGCGCGGCGGATCTGGAGGCGGAGTTTGCGGAGATGAACGGCTGGGAGGCCGAGTCTGACGCAGCCAATCTGCTTAACGGCCTTGGGGTGGAGACGGAGCACCACTATACGCTGATGAAGGATCTGGTAGGTTCTTTGAAGGTTAAAGTGCTTTTAGCCCAGGCCCTTTTTGGCAATCCGGATATCCTGCTCCTGGACGAGCCGACCAACCATCTGGATCTGGACGCCATCGCGTGGCTGGAGGAGTTTTTAATCGGTTTTGAGAATACGGTTATCGTGGTTTCCCATGACCGTTATTTCCTTAATAAAGTATGTACCCACACGGCGGATATTGATTATGGCAAGATCCAGCTGTATGCCGGAAACTATGATTTCTGGTATGAGTCCAGCCAGCTGATGGTCCGTCAGATGAAGGAGGCCAACCGGAAGAAAGAGGAGAAGATCAAAGAACTTCAGGAGTTTATTCAGAGATTCTCTGCCAATGCCTCCAAGTCCAAGCAGGCTACCTCCAGAAAGAGGGCTTTGGAGAAGATCGAGCTGGATGATATCAAGCCTTCCAGCAGAAAGTATCCGTATATTGATTTCCGTCCGTTCCGGGAGATCGGCAATGAGGTGCTGACTGTGGAGAATCTGTCTAAGACCATTGACGGTGTAAAGGTTCTGGACAATATCTCCTTTATCCTTAACCGGGAGGATAAGGTTGCCCTGGTGGGACCTAATGAGCAGGCAAAGACCGTGCTGTTTAAGATCCTTGCCGGGGAGATGGAGCCGGATGAGGGAACCTACAAGTGGGGCCTTACGACTACCCAGTCCTATTTCCCCAAGGACAATTCCGCAGAGTTTAACAATGACGATACCATCGTGGACTGGCTGACCCAGTATTCCCCGGAGAAGGACGCCACCTATGTGCGGGGCTTTTTAGGGCGTATGCTGTTTGCGGGGGAGGACGGAGTGAAGAAGGTGCGGGTCCTTTCCGGAGGCGAGAAGGTGCGGTGTATGTTGTCCAAGCTGATGATCTCCGGGGCAAATGTGCTGATGCTGGATGAGCCTACGGACCATCTGGACATGGAGGCGATCACGGCTCTGAATAATGGCCTGATGAAGTTTCCGGGCGTGCTTATCTTCTCATCCCGCGACCATCAGATCGTGCAGACCACGGCAAACCGCATTATGGAGATCGTGGGCGGCCAGCTGATCGACAAGATTACCACATACGACGAGTATCTGGAAAATGACGAGATGGCCCGCAAGAGACAGGTGTTTACGATTGTGGAGGAGTGAGTAAAGGGAGCGAGGGGTGTCGTGAGCCAGGGAGGGACATCTCTTCTTCTCTGACTGGCATCACGACAACCTCCATCCTTGCTCACTCAATATTCCCCTGCTCCTCCAGATATGCCCGGGCGTCTTTAAAGAAGCTGGCTACGATCAGGAGGATGATGAGCCCGATAGGGAACGCCGCGATGATGGATACGGACTGTAGGCTGGCCATGGAACTGTCGGAGAAGATCAGGGCAATGGGAAGCAGCATCAGGAGCACTGCCCAGAACAGTCTCATCCGTTTGTCAGGCTCAGCTCCTCCGGGAAGCTCTTTGTAGGAATAGGTGGAGGCCACCATGGTCAGGGCGTCGAAGGACGTGGCGTAAAAGGCGATCATGGATACCGCCAGCAGAGCCAGGCCCCCTTTGGCCAGAGGGAGGGTTTCCATAAGGGACAGGATTACCTGGTAAAGGTCCCCGGTTCTTTCGTAAAGTCCCATAAGATCCAGCTTGCCTGTTACCTGCAGGCCAAGGCCGTGGTTGCCAAGTATGATAAAAGAGGTAAAGGTTCCGGACAGTCCATAGAAATAGCCGCCCAGTATGGTCTGGCGGATGGTCCGTCCTTTGCTGATTGTGCCTATGAAAAACGGCGTTGCCACGCACCACACCATCCAGTAAGCCCAGTAAAAGATGGTCCAGTTCTGGGGAAAGGAGGAGGTACGCAGAGAATCGGTCCAGGTAGATAGGGCGATAAAGTTCTGCGCCAGGTTGCCAAGGGCTGTAATGCCGGTTTCTATGATGTATCGTGGCTGCCCGCCTCCTATAAGCACATAGGCCAGGAGGGCAAAAAAACAGGTAGGAGCAGGAAGATGCCAGTTTTGCGACGCCTTTCATGCCAAAGTATACGGTGATGGTGTAGATTGCGCAGATGATGACCAAAATGGAGATGGTCAGCAGGTGGTTCTGGGGCAGGCCAAACAGGCGGCTGATGGCGGTTGACAGAAGGGGAGTGGCCAGGGAAAAGGTGGTAGCTGTCCCTGCAAGAAGGGCAAATACTGCAGTCAGGTCAATAAGTTTTCCCGCAAAACCGTCCACCCGAAAGCCAAGGAGAGGACGGCAGGCCTCGGAGTATTTCTGCTTCTCCCTTTGCCGTACATGGAGCATAAAGCCGAATGCCACGGCCAGCACCATGTAGAAACTCCAGGGGATAGGCCCCCAGTGAAACAGGGGGTAGGTGGAAGCCCAGTCCTGCATTTCTCCCATCTGGGAGATGCGGGGTTCTCCCGCGTAGAGGATCCACTCGCACAGGGAGTAGAACAGGATGTCCGCCGCCAGCCCGGCGGTAAACATCATGGAACCCCACTGGAAGGAGGAATACTGAGGTTTTTTATCTGCGCCCAGGCAAATAGCCCCATAGGGGGAAAACGCGATGTACAGGGAGCACAGGAAGATCCCAAGTCCCATGAGAAGGTAGCAGCTTCCAAACTCATCCCCCAGGAAATAGCGGATGGATGCCACCACCCGTCCCGACGCTTCGGGGACTGCGAAAAACAGGATGCACAAAAGCAGGATAGTGATAAACGGGACCACTGTGGTGATCCAGTCTAACTGCGGGGATGTTCTGGAAACAGGATTTAGAGGGTTGCGTTTCATGATAGGTCCTCCTTTATGTTCAAAAATTTAAAGAAAATAAATATATTGAACATAATACCACTGATACTAGGAAATGGCAAGGGCAAAATATGAAGTTTTTCTGACTTTTTATAAAAACCCCTGTAAAAATAATTCGTTTTCCTATATAATACAAGCGATTGAGAGAAGGAGGAGCGCAAATTATGAAACGCTGGATCATATTGATGGCAGGCATCTGCCTGTTATTAAGCGGTTGTACCAAAAGTAACATTGTTTATGGAAATAATAATAAGTATGACGATCAGTATCAGCCGGTGAACGGCATTGTGTGGGAGCAGCTTTGGGAGGATTTCAGTGAAATCTACGCGGACCCGGACATCTATCCATTTGCGGCGTCTGTAAACGCGGGAGTGTATCCTGAGGAGAATGTAGTAAAATTTTATCTCCTTGTAAAGGAGGAGATCTCCGGCAAGGAGGCGTCTGATTACGCCACAAAGGTGGTGAAGGGCTTTAATGACCTGATCGCCGCGCAGAACAGCGCCTACGCCCCGTCTGATGTGGAATCCTACGGCGGTTATCTGGCGCAGTACGGAATCTACGTCATGGTGGGACCGGACGCGACCAAGGACGATCCGGACACCTGGATCATAGAGGATCTGATCCCCCAGGGAGAGTATCGCCCGGTAGGGGGAAATGCCTGGTCTGTAGAGTAGAGAAAACGGATTATCACCTTTCTTTTCCTAACCGGCTGTGATGCCGGTATGGGAAAGGATAGGTGATCTTTTTATTAAAGGTTAGCCAGTTTCAAAGTGGGTCCAGGAAGGGAGATCCCTTCACTGCGGACAATGGGAAGTTTTCTGTTTCCGGACAGTTCCACTGTATCTCCATCCTGGAAGACAGCGCAGTCTTCTAAGATATAAGAAGCCAGATCTACAAGGATCTTTCGCAGCCGGTCAGGCTCCATATCTGTATCGGATATTTCTATCTCATCTTTTCCAAACGACTCCAATCCATAGGTATAACCGCTGAGCCCGCGGGGGGTCCGGTAAAGCCCGAACCAGATCCAGTTAAAGACAGGAAGTCGGCCATCCCTTATGACAGCCGCCAGATTCCGGTAAAGTCCCAGCTGATACACCGTTCCTCCGGTAAAAACGCCGGTGGCGGAAAGCTGCAGACAGCAGGTGGAGGCGATCTTCACAAGCAGGATCCCCCGTTCTGTAAGGGATGCCCTGGTATCCAGGATGGTGATCAGAAGATGGGCTTTGTGTCTCTCTGTTACCTTTACCCCATTGGGCCACAGATAATTGCAGGCCGCGGCTTTATCAGCCTCCTTATCAGGAATAGGGGATGGGATCAGGGTGATGGCAGCCGTGATGTGTTCCACCGAAAATACCATACAGGGGCTTTGATGTGTCAGGGCATCTCTGTCATCATCGGACGGAGCGATGGGAAGAGCCCAGTCCGTATAAAAATCCCGGATAAATTTTTCCCTGTCAAACCAGGGACCGGACAGCAGTATGGAACAGCCAAAAGCCCCTTCTCGCTCTCTGTGAGGAGAGGGGGAGGAAAAATCGATACTGCGCAGATCCTCTGTGATCCATGCCAGAAACTCTCTGCATTCTGATTCCAGTTCCTGTTCCGGATTTAGCTTTAAAGCGCGGGAAAAGGCATCAAAGGCTCCCTCCAGAAGCGCCTTTTGTTTCTCACAGGTGGGAGAATCCATGGCAGCATAGTAAAGGGCGTACCCCATACAGTAATGCCAGTGAGGCAGGCTGCGGTTTTGGACGTCCATAGCTTTCAGTGATTCGATGGCCTTTTGATATTGTCCCAGGTTATTGTAAGCCACAGCCAGATCTTCTGTCAGCGCGTCCGTCACATCTGTCTCCGCCAGTTCCAGGATGGCCTTAACTGTCTCTTGGTGTTCTCCGGCCCGATACCACCTGTCAATTTGTTTTGCCAGAGTCATACGATATCTCCTCTCATTTTCAATCTATACACATGTATTTTCGGGAGTATATGGATAGAATACAGAATTTATCTTAGAGTGGATGATCGCTTTTTATTGTACCAGATAAGTGGGACAGAGCGCAACAGATAAAAAAGAAAAATTACCGTAACAATATGCCTAAACAAATTTACCATATCCCGGGTCCATATGGTAAATTTTACTTAAATAAAAAGAGAGGAGGCTGCACATGAAAATTTTAGCCATCACAGCATGTACAGCGGGCATTGCCCACACTTACATTGCAAAGGAGAAATTGGAAAACGCGGCTAAGGAGCTGGGAGATACCATCAAGGTAGAGACCCAGGGCTCCATTGGTGTGGAGAACGAATTCACGCCAGAAGAGATCAAGGAGGCAGACGTAATTCTTATCTCAG
>Ga0224483_100005_pt1 | contig 43811 bp, 41 predicted proteins | sample hydfratestSal1_FD_181453 | JGI IMG/M metagenome (GOLD analysis project Ga0224483, IMG submission 181453) | Metatranscriptome of mouse feces microbial communities from Columbus University, Ohio, United States - Sal1 (Metagenome Metatranscriptome) ... | reverse complement strand
TCTTTTTATTCTATAGGAAAGATCTTGTCACGCTAAAGCGTGAAAGTATCTTTCCTATAGAATAAAATAGCTTTTATCGCACTGCGGCGGGTATGAAATCTGTCGCAAAGCGACCCGCCGCAGGCGGAGAATCCTGCAAAGCAGGATTCTTTTTACTGTATTTAGAATTTCAGCAGCCGCATTACCATGCCGTTGTCATTCATCATTTTCTTTTGCATCATAGTCTGATACTCATTTAACAGGCTGTTTTTCTTCATATCCGAAATCCCCTTCGCATAATCTAAATCTTCAAGCCTGCTCTGGGACGCGGTAAGGTTCTGCGTTGCATAAGCATTATAGTTCATGTTATGCCCCAGGCGGTTATAGGCTGCGCCCAACCCGCTCCTTGCCGAAGACACTTTACTCAAGGCCTCGTCAATGGCAGAAATGTCAAAGTCCCCAGTCACATCATAATCTGCAATGCCAAGGGTGGCCAATGCCGCATTTGGCATACTGATGTCCATTCCGCCCCCATCCGGGCTGGACGCCACATGGGCAGTCCCTTTGCTGCCGTCTAAAAGGTTCATGTTATTGAACTGGGTGTTCTTTGCCGCATCTGAAATGTAACCCTTTAACTGATTAATTTCCTGCTGGATAGCCCCGCGCTCATCACCGCCATAAATGGCTGTATTGGACGCCTGGATGCTCAATTCCCGCATACGCTGTAAGGAATCCGAAATATTTGACAAGCCGCCTTCCGCCACATTTACCATGTCCTGGGAAGACGCCGCATTGCGCCCGCCTACCTCATATCCGTTGCTTTGAGCCATAAGTTTCTGGATAATCGCAAGCCCTGCCGCATTGTCCGCTGCAGAATTTACCTTCTTGCCGCTGGCAAGCTGCTGGTAATTCTTCTGTAAATTGCGGTTCGTGTGCAGATTTTGGTTCCTGTACAAGTTTTGATTCCCTCTAATTGATGAAATACTCATAATAGCCCTCCTTCCTTTTACTTCTCCTAATTATGCCTAACCTTTGGTGTTTGCTCCATTATAACAAATGGTAAAAGTTTTCTCAACACTAATTGCCAGAATTTTCTTCTTACCCGCTGCTCGTTTGCCTTTGTATTCCCAGGACATGCCTGAAGCCGATTCCACCCCTGCCGCTTTCTTGCAGGCCTTGCGTAAATGCAAAGCCCTGGATGGAAAGGTTACCCTTTAAGGACCTCCCTTGCAATCTCGCCAAGCTTTTCAAACATTGGCAGCGTTTCCTTCATGGCCTTTGCAATTTCCAGGTCGTCTTTCCCTTCCAATGCCTGGCTAAGCCGTAGGATATTACTGTTGAATTCCTCTTTCTGGATACGCTCTTCCTTCTCATTAATTAAGGGCATCACGCCATTCAGGACGCCGATTTCCCAGTTAATCCCTTTTATTATATTCTCCAGGAATCTGTCTGTATCCTCTTTCCGATCCCCTTCTAACTCCGTTATAATTGTGCGGATATTCTGCACAAACTTTTCATTGTAGCCACAAAACACTTCCAATGCCTCAATCTGTTCTGCACGGACATTCTCCATATGTATTCCCTCCATTTTCTTTTGCTTCCTTATGTATTTATATGCGGCCTAGCATCTGCTGGAGGCGAAGCTCCAGCGAATATTGCCCCTTTGCTTTTTGATAGCCATTGTAGGCAATCTCTTGGCGCAGCCCTTCATGTTCCAGGTAATACCCAATTTTATCTATCAATTCTTCCTCGCTGGCATAGGTCTCTAACTCTTTCCCAACTTCAAAATATTCTGGTATCTCGCTCTGGTAATTGGTCAGCACAAACCCCCCTGCCCCTAAAATATCCCATACGCGTAGCGGAAGCCCTGTCCTTATCGGCTTTGACGTAAAATTCAGGTTAATCCGGGACAAATGGAAAATTTTAGGCATCTCTGTGGTTGTTTTGGCAAGCCCCCGGTAATTTGCTTTGGGCAAAGGGCTGAAATCACTGGCTGTATATAAGTCCAGCTTATAAGTTTCCGAAACCCGCTTTAACAGCCGAAGCCTTTCCTGCTCCGTCACCTTATTCCCCAAGTACAAATGCGCCATGGCCGCCCGGTCATTATGGTCTGCCCGCTCCGGAAACTGATAAAAGGGGACTGCTTCCTTAAATTCTTTCAGTATCCCATCTGTAATGCACTCTTCCAGGAAATTGTACCCATATACCTTTAATTGCGCCTCAATTACACCATCCAGATACCCTTTTAAGTAGGTGTCCCCCTGCAATTGGTTATAGGGGCATTTCTCTGTGTATAGGGAGCCAATAAAAGAAACGTCTGCTGAAAATTTCTCTTTCTCTTCCTCTGTAATTGTCTCCATCAGCGCATCTAACCTGGCATAATCCGCCCCTAAGGGCAAATAGAAAATCCCTTCTGGGTTCTTTTGGTGGAATTCCTCATACAGCCCATAGTCAAACAGGAACACCCTGTTCCAGGGATTTTTGATGGAATGGGAATACAGCTCCATCACTGGGCTGTCCACAATCCAGCAGGCATACGGCACATGGAAAATATTGCATACCTCAGATACTACTGGAAAAAAATTAATACTGAAAACAAAGTGGTACGCCTTCCTCTTCAGGGCTTCACTTACAAGGTCCATCTGCCCTTTAGGCCCAAGTTCCTTATTGGTCATCTCTTCTGTAATTTCAGCGACCGTATGGCCAAGCCGCTCCATGACCCGAATCACATCCGGCTCACAAATGCTGTTGTATCGGTAAAATAATATGTCCATATCTGTCCCTTACTATTATATATTATAAATATCCGTTTTGTATGCGTTCAGGTTCTCCCGCATCCATGCAATTGTTTCCGCTATCCCCTGTGCAAATGTGTATTGCTGCTTCCAATCGGTCAGCTCTTTTATTTTCTGGTTAGATCCTAGCAGGCGGTTTACCTCGCTTTTTTCCGGGCGCAGGCGTTGCTCGTCACAGACAACCTTTGCCTTTGGATTAATCTGGGAAATGATTTCTTTCGCCAAATCCCCGATGGAAATTTCTTGCTGGGTAGCAATATTGATTTCCTCCCCTATTGTCTTACCAGATTCCGCAATGGCAATAAACCCTGCCGCTGTATCTTTAACATAGTTAAAATCCCTCGTAGGCGTTAAAGACCCTAACTGTATCTCTTCCTTCCCTGCCAAAAGCTGGGAAATAATGGTTGGGATCACTGCCCTGGCAGACTGCCTTGGCCCAAATGTATTAAATGGGCGTACAATGGAAATTGGCATCTGGAAACTCCGGTAGAAGCTTTCTGCCAAACGGTCTGCCCCGATTTTCGTGGCAGAATAGGGGGATTGCCCCTGGTAAGGGTGTTTCTCATCAATCGGCACATATTGGGCGGTCCCATACACCTCAGAGGTTGACGTCACCAAGACCCTGCCCGTACCCAAATTCCTCGCTGCCTGCAATACATTCAAGGTGCCTTTGATATTCGTATCCACATAGGAATCCGGGGAATGGTAGCTAAAGGGAATCGCAATCAACGCCGCAAGGTGGAACACTGCGTCCACCCCCTTCATGGCTTCACGCACTCCATTGGGGTCGCGGATATCCCCGGTAAACACTTCAATTTCTTTTCGCTTATCTTTGGGGAAGCTGTCCAGCCATCCCCATGTATTGAAGGAATTGTAAAATGCAAATGCCTTTACCTCATACCCTCTCTCCAACAAACTCTCCGTCAAATGGCTCCCAATAAAGCCATCCGCCCCAGTTACTAACACTTTTTTCATCTGCAATGCCCTTTCTCTATTCTGATTTTAAATTCAGTTTCTCCTCCATACGGCGCATTTCCTCAAATTCCCCCATATCTAGGAAAGATTCTTCACTGATTGGGTACATCCCAACGCTGCGCCCCTCCTGCAGGAGCTTATCCGCCAAATCTGTCATATGGAAAAATGCGCCTTCTGGTATTTCCTGTATCAGGCTCCCATTTAGTATGTACATCCCGGTATTGACAAAATAAGACAGCTTTGGCTTTTCCTCCATGGAATTAATCCTGCCATTCCCACTGGAATGGATTACCCCATAGGGAACCACAATATTTTTTAGCGCCGTTACAATTGTAAGCTCATTGCCTGTTTCTAAATGGTGTCGGTAAATATCAGCATAATCGGCATGGATTAAGATATCGCAATTTGTCACAATAAACGGCCCCTTAGGGGTTTCTTCCATTAACCTAAGGCTGCCAGCAGTCCCCAAAGGCTTATCTTCTTCCACATAGTTCAACTGGTAATCTGCAGCCGATTCTGAAAAATATGATTTAATCATGCTTTTCCTGTAATTTACGGTAGCATAAAATTCCCTTACGCCAAACTTACGGAACGCATCTATAATCCGCTCCATAATAGGGATGTCCCCAATCGGTATCAGCGGCTTTGGCAATATCTTTGTAAATGGGTAAAGCCTGGTCCCACGCCCGCCCGCCATAATCACCACTGGGACGTTATGGAGCAGTTTCGGCTCATTTGCCTTTGCTGGGACGCCCTCTTCTTTAAAAATAATGTCGGCAATATGGTTATCTGCAGTCACAACCGGCAATGCGGTGATTACATATTTCTCCATAAATTCTTTTGCTGATTTTTGGTCTTTGCAATAGATGGCCTTTGGGTTTTTGTTCATAATCTTTTGGACTGCTTCCTGCAGGTTCCCAGTCTTAATCAGCCATCTTCGGATATCGCCATCGGTAATTGCCCCTGCCAGCCCCTCTTTTTCATCCACTACAAATAAAATCCCCTTGGCATTTAAGTCAATTTTCTGCATAGCCTCTACAACAGTGGCTTTCTGCGTGATTAAAAAACCATTCAGGTGTTCATTCTTCATTCTGGGAAACCTCCTGTTTGCCCCCTGCCCTCCATAGCAGGCCTTATCTTCTGCCTCACGAAAACTTTTCATGCAAGGCCTTTCTTTCATTATCGGCTGGCCAAAAAGATTTCATTATCTGCCAATACTTTCCACAGCGCCAATCAAAAATTCCGCCATTGCAAAGTCCAGTTTATCGTCAATATCCACAGAATGCTCCTTTGACATCACATAAGCATACCCATGCTCGCCATACAAACTTCCCCGTTCCATCATCAAGCGGACGTCCGTAATATAAATCGCCCCATTGACCCGGTAATAGGCAGAAAGCTTCTGCCTTGGCCCATTGGCCTCTTCCTTTAAAAACCCCTGTAAACAGCCATCTTCCGGCAAAGTATTGCACCACAGTGGGGAATGCTCCACCTCGCAGACCGATACAACGCTGCCTGCATGTTTTTTTTGAAAAATTTGGTAGGCATTCTGGATATCCTGGGATGTCCTTAACGGCGATGTAGGCTGAAGCACCGTCAAGGTGTCAAAGGACTTCCCCAGCCGCCCATACTCCTCCACCACAAACCTCATAACATCCCAGGTGGACGCCAGGTCAGAAGATAACTCCCCACTCCTTAAAAATGGGACTTCTGCGCCATGCTCCATGGCAACCTCAGCGTATTGCCTGCTGTCTGTGGAGACATGCACACAGTCATAAATGCCCGACTGTAACGCCGCCTCGATGGAATACGCCATCAACGGCTTATGGTTCAGCAATTTAATATTTTTATCTTTCAACCCCTTTGACCCGCTGCGGGCTGGGATCACTGCAATATTCTTCATAGTTTGTCCCCGTTCCATGGTATGTCATAAAATTTTTTCTTTAAATCTATCCTGCCTTCTTCCAGCCATCCCTTTAGCACACTTACAATTTTCCTTGATGTGCCGCCATCCCCATAAGGGTTTTCCCACCGCCCCCCAGCCATATGCATGGCCTGTTCCATAGCTGCCAGTATCTGCTTTTTTTCTGGCTCGCAGCATAGCACGCTGCCTGCCATAATCCTGCCTTTTTGCCTGTCCCCGATATTCACGGTGGGGACTCCCAGGGAAGGGGCCTCAATAATCCCGCTAGAGGAATTGCCCAGCACAAACCTGGCATATTTTACGGCGCTTAAATACCGTTTCACCCCAAGGGACGCCACCAGCTTCATATTGGGGCAGTTTGCGGACATATGCTCCATAAATTCATTGATTGCCCTGCCGCCCGCGTCTGCATTGGCTTTTGTAATCAAATAAAACAGTTCCGGCTTTGCCTGCATTGCGGCAAACAATTCCTTTACCTGGCTGATTGCCGTATCTGGCTCTAAAGTCACTGGATGGAACGTCACCACCGCATAATCCTGGGACGCCGGAAACCCTGCGGCGCACTCTAGCAGTTCCTGGGACAATAACTCCTCATTTAAAATATTTTCCACCCCCAGCGCGCCTACATGGTAGACGCGCCCTGGCTCTTCCCCCATCTGGATAACCCTCTTTCGGTATTCCTCTGTGGAAGTGAAATGCAGGTAGCTCATTTTCGTTACCGCATGGCGTATGCTGTCGTCAACCGCGCCCTGGGTCAGCTCCCCGCCATGGATATGGGCGATTGGGATATGCTCATTTACCGCCGCCGCGCAAAAAGCAAGGAGTTCTGTCCGATCCCCCAGCACAACCAACAGGTCCGGCTTCTCCTCCTGGAAATATTTGCCAAATTGCACCAGCGCATTTGCCATTGTCAGGGTTGCATGGTAACTTTCATCCCCTTGTGACTGGATTGGGATTTTCTTATATATGCCGATATTGTCTTTTTCAATTTCCTGCCAGGTATTGCCCAGGCTTTCCACCAGATGCGCCCCTGTGGCAACCAACTGGGTTTCAAGCCCCGGGGTGCGCATTAATTGCTTCACCAACGGCTTTAACAAGCCATATTCCGCCCGGGTGGCAGTTATAACGCATATTTTCTTCATAGCCGCCCCCACTCTTTCTTTGTAATTAGTTCATCCGGCTCAAAATCCCGTTCTGCAGCCTGCCCAAGCAATTCAAACCACCGCATGGGGGAAATCCCGTTGCCCGGCCTTTTGGCAGCCAGGTTCTTTTCTGTAAATATTTCGCCCTTTTTAATCTGGCAGTTTGCCACAATGCTTTTCCTTGCCGCCGTAATATTCTTTTTTTCCGAAGGGGAGGGTTCCTTCTCCCCGCTGCCCAGCGCCAGCTCCACATTGCGGATAGCCAGCGCCATGGCTTTTAGTTCTTCCGGCTCCAAGCTTGCCCGATGGTCTGGTCCCTCCATTGCCCTGTCTAAGGTAAAATGCTTTTCAATCACCGACGCCCCTAAAGCCGCCGCCGCAATAGGGATTTCTATGCCTAGGGTATGGTCGGAATACCCCACTGGAAGGGAACAGGCGTTATGGAGCGCAGCCATAGCCCGCAGGTTCACATCCACCATAGGGGTTGGGTACTCCGTATTGCAATGCAGCAATGTAAGCTCCCCTGCCCCTGCCCGCTGTAAGGCATCCACGGACGCCTTCACTTCCTCTAGCCTGCACATTCCCGTAGACATCACCACAGGTTTTCCTGTCTTTGCGACCTCCAACAGGTATGGAAGGTTGGTAAGTTCCCCAGAAGGCAGTTTCCAAAAGTCCATGCCCAGCTTGTCCAAAAAATGGATGCTCTCAATATCAAACGGCGTGGAAAGGAAACCTATGCCCTGCCGGCTGCAATATTCTTTTAGTTCCTTAAAATCCTCCTGGCTTAACGCCAGCCTCCCTAACATCTCTAACTGGCTTTCCTTGGCCCCTGTGGCCTGCTTCTGGTATTCTGCCTTACCGGCATATTTTGACACCAGTTTTTCCGGGCAAAAGGTCTGGAACTTAACGTAATCCGCCCCTGCCCCCTTTGCAGCCAGAACCATTTGTTTTGCCGTTTTCAGGCTCCCATTATGGTTCACTCCTGCCTCTGCAATTATTTTAACGCCCATATTTTAATCCCTCAGCTATTTGATCCGCCTTGCCGGGACGCCTGCAACGGTGCAGCCGCCTTCGACATCTTTTACGACTACGCTTCCAGCCCCGGCAATGGCATTGTTCCCAATTTGAATCCCTTGTATCACATTTGCCCCCATCCCTAATTCACAGAGCTGCCCAACCGCCACCTGCCCGGCAGTCCTTGCGCCTGGGCTTAAGGTGGTATAGCTTCCAATCCTCCCGTCATGGCATACAACCGCCCCAATATTCAGAAAAACAAAATCACCCAGCACAACATTCGTGGAGACGCGGCAGTCCATGGACACTATGCATCCCTGCCCCATGCCCACATCCGAACAGATTTTGGCGTTGCCCAATATCAGGTTCGGGAAATGGATATTCTGGTTCTTTTTGAGGTTTTCTGCTATTTTCTTGCGCAGCCCTGGTTCCCCTACGGTGATTGCCACATTGGCAGCCGCCTGCCCAGACAACAGGTAACTGTCATCCCCCAAATAAGGGCAGCAGGCGCCGCCTACCTGGATATCTGGGCTGCCATGGCTGGTTGAGGGCTGGCGGTCCACATACCCAAGCACATCCCAACTAGGTTGTTCTTTGTTCAGTTCCACAATCTGCCAGAGGATTTCCCGCATGCACCCTCCCGAGCCAATTAATATTAATTCCTGCATTGTTTCCCCTATCCTTCTGCCGCCTTGGCTGCCAGTTCTTCTTGTAATTTCCTGATTTGCTCTTCCTGGCTTTTGATTGTATCAAACCGGAAATTGTTTTCATGCGCCAGCAAGCCGCTCATCAGCGCTTTGCACTGCATCACAAATAACCGCAATACATAATCTGGAACCGTCCCGCCGCACCCTTGAAGGCAGTCCCAGACAAACTTATCCATATCCAGCCCATTCATTTGCCATGCCGCCAATTGAGTAAAATATTCAAATTTATCTGTCAGCGCTTTTAGGTCTGTCTGTGATAAATCTTCTATTTTTGCCAAATCCTGCTCTGCAAAAGACACCATATTTGACAGTTCATTAATTGCATCCAACACGATTGAGCGTAAATTTGGGTACCTTACTTCCAGTTCCAGCTTCCTTCCCTGCCCTTCCTGAATAAAAGGGACGCCAAACTCTTCTTCTATCATATCCAGCATCTGCCGCACACGGCAGCCCCAGGTATGGCTTTGCGCTTTCTGGTACCCTTGTTCTGCAATTTCAGCCGCCTCTTTCGGGTGTGAAAGCAAATACTTGACGCGCTCCGCCACTTCCTCCATATCCGTCAGCGCATATATCAGCAATTCCTTGTTATCCTTAAAATTTTCATTGATGAATTTGCTGCTGTCTGTCACGGCAACTGCCTTGCTTAACATTGCGGACGCTATGCGCTCCTGGAAGCCATCCTTAAACCATGGCAGCACATTCAGGGCAATTTTGGCGTCCGCCAACGCCTTTTGAGCCGCATACAGCCCTCCTGGATGGACAACCAGCCTTTCCTTATGCTCAGAATGGAATTGCCCCCATCCGTTCCCAAACACATGGACTTCCAATCCAGCCCCAAGCAAAGTACGGATCAATTTGTCCCTATAATAGAACCTGGCATACCGGTCTGCATCCATAAACTCCCCAACCAGCTCATTAAATTCCTGGCCGTCTATCTCTAAATTATAGTCTTCCAAAGCCCTCGCCAGGCAGTCCGATATGGTATGCTGTGGGTTTGCGATAATGTCTTTTAGCATACTAGCCATAAACTGTGCCAGCACGCCGTCAAAAAGCCCCAGCGCCTGCTCTTTAACCTTCTGTGGGTTCTCATAGCTTCCTGTGAATAAAATGTCGATTGACCGTTCGCCATAAGGCACGCATTTCGGGTAAAAGCTGCCAGACAGCGGCACAAACCCTTTATGCCCTACCATTGGGTAAAACCGCCCCATATAATCACAGAAGCCGTTATCGCAGCTAAAAACGATTGTCCTGGCATCCACCTGCCCCAGCCTTTGGTTCAGCTTCCTAGGGTGGTCGCAGGTATAAATCACATGGATGGCATTGGGCGGCAAGCTTTCTATATACCCCTCCAGCAGCACCCCATTGCAATCCACCGCCGCGTCAAAGGCGAACGTGGAAAGCATTTGCTGGTACCGAACTGGGAACCCTGGGGATAAACCGTCCAGCACACAAGTGTTGCACCCCAGCTTACGCAGGGAGGACGCAAACTCATCAATATAATTGCGCATGGCCCCGTATTGGGATTCCCCTTTCACCAATAGAATATTTTTCATTCGCCGATTGCCTCCCGGATCATTTTCGCCATATACTGAACCATTCCTGGCTCCATGCCTGGATAGACCCCAACCCAGAAGCTATGCTCCATAATCTGGTCTGTATGTTCCAGCGAACCAACCATCCGGTACCCTTTCTGGCTGCCCCGCATCCCATCAAAGCACGGCTGCTTGATTAGGTTGCCGGAAAACAACATCCTGGTCTGGATGCCGTGTCCTTCCAAATGCCTGACAATTTTATTTTTATCCGCCCCTTCCCGGCAGGTAATTAGAAATCCAAACCAGGAAGGCTTTGAGCCTGGGCAGGCTTCAGGGAGGATTAATTTATCTTCTGTCCCTGCCAGCAGTTCCCTTAAAAGGGCGAAATTTTCTTTTCTTTTCTCTACAAACCCCGGAAGCTTCTTTAACTGGGCGCACCCAATCGCCGCCTGCATATCTGTGGCTTTCAGGTTGTACCCAAAATGGGAGTACACATATTTATGGTCATACCCCGCCGGAAGCTCCCCATACTGCCCGGCAAAGCGCCGCCCGCACAAATTGTCCTGGCCAGAATTGCACATACAGTCCCGCCCCCAGTCCCGAAGGGAGCGGATAATTTTGTGCAGGAGGGCATTGTCTGTATACACGGCTCCCCCCTCCCCCATGGTCATATGGTGGGGCGGGTAGAAGCTGCTGGTCCCAATATCCCCAACCGCACCCGTTTTTTTCCATTCCCCATCCATGCAGTACTCGCTGCCTAACGCATCGCAATTATCCTCTATCAGCCACAGCCCATGCTTATCACAAAATTCCCGCACTGCCTTCAAGTCAAAAGGATTGCCCAGGGTATGGGCAGCCATCACTGCCTTTGTCTTATCAGACAGCGCCTGCCCTAATTGGCTTACATCAATATTATACTGTGGGATTGACACATCCACAAACACTGGGACTGCGCCAAATTGGATGCAAGGCGTTACCGTAGTGGGAAACCCTGCCGCAACAGTAATCACTTCATCCCCCGGGCGTACCCTCCGCTCCCCCAGCAGTGGTGAAGTAAGCGCCATAAACGCCAACAGGTTTGCAGAAGAGCCAGAATTCACAAGGGAACAATGGCGCACCCCAATATATTCTGCCAGCCCAGCCTCAAATTGTCCTGTGTACCGCCCGGAAGTCAGCCAGAACTCCAGGGCGCTGTCCACCAGGTTTTTCATTTCCTGCTGGTCATAGACCCTGGAAGCGTAAGGGATTTTCTGCCCCTCCTGATACCTTCCCTCCTTGCGGTGGTATTTCCCATAATATGCTTCCACCATGCCAAGAATTTCTTCCCTTGCCTCTGCCTCAGTCTTATTTTCAAACATAATTTATCTCCTTATTGCGTCCCTTGCCCATTTACAACTTCCATCATTTCCTTAACAGCCCTTGGGTAATTGTGGAATTCTTTCACTTTGCGGTTCCCATTGGCTGCAATTTCCACCCGCTCCTTGTCATGGCTCAGGTAATAATCAATTTTTGCCAGCATATCCGATTTATCTGTAAAATAAACAAAATCACGGCCTGGCTCAAAATGGCGTAAGAAATCCTCCTGGTAATTCGTCAGTAAAAACCCGCCCGCGCCCATAATATCCATCGCCCGCAATGGGATGCCTGACCGGATGCTGCGCAGGGTAATGTTCAGATTAATCTTGCTCCCTTTAAAAACATAAGGCATCACATCATAATAATCAATGGCTCCTTTAAATAACGCATGCGGCATGTCAGCAGGTTCCTTGTGGGTAAACAATGACAATGCAAATCGCTCAGAAACACTTTTTAACAGTTCCGCCCGCTCCAGCTCTGTAATTTTCCTTGCTAGAAAATAGTGGGCATACACATATTCCCGAGTGGCCACGCTGTCCGCCGCAGGCTCATATGGGCTGACCTTATTCCAGGACTCCACAATCTCAGGCTTAAGAAGCTCCTGCACAAAATAATAGCCGTATACGTTCCGCTGGGCTGCCATAATGCCCTCCAGGTAACCTCTGGTATACTCCGGCATCTCTGCCGCTTTCCTGTCATAAAGGTTATGGGATTCATTGTACAAAGCCCCTACAAAGGACACCTCGCCGCTTAAATATTCCCTTGCCTCTTCTCCAATATCTGATAACTGCATGCGGTTATAACGCGCTGCATTGACTGGAAGGGGCATATAGTACACAGTGTCAATATGCTCTTTTTTAAATTCCAGGTACATGGCGCTGTCAAAAAGGAAAATATAATTGCAGGGGAATATAACCGTATAAGTGTATAATGCAATAAGCGGGCTGTCATACACCAGGGAAATATATTTTATATTGCGTTTGTTGCAGTTTTTGGACAAAATAGGGTAATAGTTCAAAGAAAATACATAGTCTGGGAAACATGCCCCAATAGCTTCTTCAAACGCCCTGTCAAAGCCTTCGCTGTTATGTTCATATAAATCCTGATGGGAAAACGTATGGACCTCATACCCATTTTCCCGGAATGCCTCTATCGCATCCACCATGCCAAAGGATTTATGCTCTAATACCAATACCTTTTCTGCCATGCCTTTACCCTTCCCCTGCCATTTTTCTTACATTCTCCAATGTCTTTGGGTTATCCGGCTCACGCTGCAGCGCCTGTTCCAAAAATGCCCCGGCGTTCCCATAAGCCCCATGCCCGTAAAAGACTTCCGCCAGCCGGTTCAGCAATGGGACTAACTGCCCGCCATATTCCGGTTGGTTCAGCAATACCATCATAATAGCTGCCCAGGACGCATGGGAATCTATCAGGTAAGAGATTTCCTTTTCGCTCTCCGCCCCGCAGGAAATATTCCATATAATCTGTTTTAAGACCTTGTGGTGGGTCAGCAGCACATTCAAGTCCAAAGACAATTCCGCCATACAGGGAAGCCCAAGCGCCTGTTCCTGCTCGCATGTATGGATAATCTGTATCATTGGCTCTAATTCCTGGGAAATATCTGACACCTCCAACACTACGTCCGGCCGCTTTTCCAATGTGCCATAAAACCATTCCCTTGCCTCTGTAAATTTCTGCTGCGCCACCAATTCCCTGAGCTTGTGCTTTAACTCCAATGTTTCGGCTTTTTCCTGGGTACAGCCAAACCTGCATTCATAATAATCCAGCTTATTGTGGCGTACCCATACCATAAGGAGTTCCTCCGCCAAAAACCCAAACACCCTTTTATGGTATTCATCATAAGACTCCACGTCAATGCGTTTTTCCAGTTCAAAAAAAATGGCAAAGAGCCATTCTGCATAAGCGCAAAACAGCTTCCTTGGAGCCGCAAATAAATTGCCGATATACAGTTTTTTCCCATGGACCACCTGCGCAAAATCCTCTGCATAATCCGGGAACAATTCACGGAGGACCTCCCCTGTTTTCTCAAGGTTTTCAATGGAATGGGCGCTTTTATACTCTTCGTAATAACTCCCCTCCACCATCCGGGGGCAGGAGACAATCACATCATGCTTCGACAAGATATCCATATATTCGGTTTCATTCATGGTAAACCCATCCTGGTTCACAAAATACCGCCGATAATGGCATAGCCCCAAATACTCTGCGTCTTTTTCATTTTTCCAGATCCAATACAGCCCTGTCAATTCACTGTAATAACAATTTTTTTCGGAAATATTCTCCCCAACGTCATCCCCAGGATACCCCAAATCTTTAGCTAGGGCATGCCCTACATGGAGCGGGTGGTAAATCGTGTCCCTGGGGCATGTGAACTTTTTATGGGTAATTGTATAGATTTTTATTTTTTCCATTCAGACCTCCGTACCCTTAAACCTTCCAAGGCGCCTTTTGGGTATCCCACAAATTCTCCAGATACTCCCTGTCGTGCATATTGTCCATGGGGGACCAAAACCCCTTGTGCTTGTATGCTGCCATCTCACCGTCCGCGGCAAGTTTTTCAAATGGCCCCCGCTCCAGCATCTCGCTTCCATCCCCAAGGTACTGGTATACTTCCGGCTCCATCACCATAAACCCAATGTTGACCCAGGGCTGGTCTTCCCTGGCCTTCTCCCGAAAGCCAGTGACAGATTCCCCTGCTTCATCCAGGCACAGCGCGCCAAATCGCCCTTCTGGCTGAATGGTGGATATCGTCGCTATACGTTTCTGCCTTTTATGGAACTGAACCAATTCTTGGATATTGACGTCGGACACCCCGTCGCCATACGTCAGTAAAAACGGCTCTTCCCCTATGTATTCCCTGGCCCTTAAAACCCTTCCAGCCGTTAACGTTTCAAGCCCAGTATTTACTAACGTCACCTTCCATGGCTCGCTGTTGCCTTCTAACACCTGCGCCTTCTGGTTCTGTAAATGGATTTCCACCTGGCTGTTATGCCGGTAATAGTTTACAAAATATTCTTTGATCATATGCCCTTTATACCCACAGCATACCACAAATTCCTGGAACCCAAAGGACGCATATTGCCGCATAATATGCCACAGTATGGGCTTGCCGCCAATTTCCACCATAGGCTTGGGGCGCAGCCTGGATTCTTCGCTGATTCTGGTCCCCTTCCCGCCTGCTAAAATCACTACTTTCATATTCTCTGCTCTTCTGCCATAAATTCTTTGATCTGTTGTTCCATACATGCCCTGACATCCCCATGGCTTTGGTAAACCCTGGCCCATTCTACCGTCTTTTCCACAGCCTGCCCGATATGCCACTTGGGCTTCCAGCCAATTTGCCCTTTCAGTTTTGAGCAGTCCAGCTTTAAAAACGCAGCCTCATGGGGACCTTCAACAGAAACATTGTCCCAGGAAGCCCCATCCCCCCAACAACGGCAGAAAATATCCGCCAGCCTGCCAGTGGAAACGCAGTCCTGCTCCTCAGGGCCAACATTATAATACCCTTGTTTTTCCGGGGATTTTGCCTGGCTTTGTAAAATCATTAAGTATGCAGCCAAAGGTTCCAGCACATGCTGGAAGGGACGGATGGAATACGGGTTCCTAATGGCAACCGCCTCGCCTGCCAAGGCAGCGCGGATACAGTCCGGGATAATCCGGTCTTTGGCAAAGTCGCCGCCGCCAATCACGTTGCCTGCCCTTGCTGTGGACACGGCAACCCCCATGCCGTCCAAAAAAGATTTCTTATAGCTGTGGGTGACAAGCTCAGAGCAGGACTTGCTGTTGGAATATGGGTCGTAGCCGTCCAATGGGTCCGTCTCCCGGTACCCCCATTCCCATTCTCTGTTTTCGTATACTTTGTCTGTCGTCACATTCAAGGCAGATACCACGCCCGGCGTTTTACGCACGCACTCTAAGAAATTCACCGTCCCCATGACATTGGTTTCATAGGTATAGACTGGGTTTTCATAGCTTTCCCGTACGATAGGCTGCGCCGCCATATGCACCGCCAGCTCAGGCCGGTATTTCTCAAATGCCGCTTGCAGCCCATGGTAATCCCGGACGTCCCCTTCTATCGAAACTATTCCCTGGCCCGCGCCAGATAAGGTAAAAAGGTTTTCCCCTTCTGGGGGCTGTAAGGCATAGCCAACCACCTCTGCCCCCGCCATCTTTAGCATTGCGCAAAGCCAGCTCCCCTTAAACCCGGTATGCCCTGTAATTAATATTTTTTTCCCTTTGAAAAATTCTAAAAAATCAGACATGTTATCTTTAGAAGCCTCCTGCTTGTCCCTATACCATCCAGGTATCCTATCATTGTTTAACTTGTGCCAATTAAGACTTGCTTGCCGCAAAACGCAAATCCATATTTTCGGATATGCTTTTGGGGTATCCCTTTCGCCGTCAATGCTGCAGCATAGCCCTTCTTTTCTATCTGCCCCAAAGCAGCCTGCACCGTATCTTCCAGGCTCTTTTCACTCCCTGTATCCTGTACTTTAAATTCCAAAATCATTGCATCTTCCCCCTGGTTTTTGGGTTCCAGCAGGACGTCATACCTTCCAAACCCGCTTTCCCGGTTAGAGGTAATTGCATACAAATCCCTCAATTCCACCATTAATCCTAGGACAAACCCATGGTAAAACCGCTCTGGCTCCGCCGCCTTCGATGGATGCTTCCCTGTGTCAAAATAGCTGAATGTCTCACAGCTCACCCGGTTCATATATTCATTCATTGCATTTACGTTCCCCTGCAGCAGCGCCTGAATAAAATCATTATAATCTGAAATATTGCCGCAAAACCACCCGCGGACAATATTTTCAAACATAACCCTCACTTCATAGTTTGTCACCGCCAGCTCATACCTTGGCATGGAGCCTTCGCAGGAACCATATTCCTCATAACTTAACGCTTTCAAATAGCCGCTTGCAAGGAACAAGCTCCAGATGGCATATTCATTCCTATCTAATTGGTTATACACAACCTGCTCGTCAATTGGCACAAATAAATGCTCCCCGCGCAATAGAAGCTCAAAGGATTTTTTCACTTCCCTGCCAGCCTGCTGCACCAATTTCCCCGCCAGGCTGTTGGAGCTGGTATTTGCCCAATAGGCGGCTAATTTCCCTGTATTTAGGAAATTAAGGATAGACCATGGGTTATAGATATCTGCCTTTTTGCCAAAGACAAACCCATCATACCAGCGTTTTACCTTTTGCTTCTGTCCAGATAACCCATATTCTTCCAAAGCGCAGAAAACTTCTTGCTCTGTAAAACCAAAATATTCTGCATACTCATCGGATGTCGCCGTGACAACTTTTAGGTTATTTAAGTCAGAAAAAATTGATTCTTTGCCTACTCTGGTAATCCCTGTCATAATTGCACGTTCCAGCCATGGGTTGGATTTAAATGTAGAGTGGAAAATCCCCCGGATAAATTCTGAGAGTTCTTCCCAGTATCCATAGAAATAAGCTTCCTGCATGGGTGTGTCGTATTCATCCAACAGAATAATCACTTTTTTCCCATAAAACCGGCTAAGGTAACTAGACAATGCCCGTAAAGCGGAAGACGCCGCATAATCCTCCATATCTGGCGAAACGCTATGGAAAAACTTTTTCTCTTTTTCATTCAATACATTCCCATCCAGCAAAAAACCATATCTGTTATACTGCTCTTCAATCATATAGCAAATATTCTTCCTTGCTTCCTGAAAGGAAGTCTCCTTCACCCCTGCAAAACTAAATGATATCACAGGGTAGGTTCCTTGAAGGCTCTGGTATTTTCCATCTTCCCAGACAGTAAGCCCTTCAAACAGCCCATGCCTGCCTGCATATGCAACAGAAAAAAACTTCTCCACCATACTTATGGCAAGCGTTTTGCCAAACCGCCTGGGACGGGCAATTAATGTAACGCTGTCATTGGCTTCCCACCATTCCTTGATAAACCCAGTCTTATCCACATAGAAATTATCCTTTATCCTGATTTCTTCAAAGTCTTGAAGCCCAATTCCTGCCGTCCTCGCCATAGGTACCACTCCCTTAACCAATCTGCCCTTATTACGCCATTGCCTCCACTTCGCAATTCTTACCAAAATTTCCCCATACGCCCTCCGCAAACCTTCTGCTGTAATCCTTACTCCCCTTTCTAGTATAATAAAAAATGCGGCATAACACAAACATTTTCTATTTCTCCAAATATCCGCGCGAGCGCGGCTGCTTGGCTCATTGCTCGCGGGAATAAACCAGCCATGTTCCGATAACTATGTAAAAAGCGCCGTAACGGTCAGCCCTCCCAGACCTTCCACGGCGCCCTGCCCTGCTCCCAGAGGGTTTCCAGCCATGTCTTATCACGGATTGTCTCCACTGGCGACCAGAACCCATGGTGCCGGTATGTCTGCACCGTCTCCTCCTGCGCCACCCGCTCCATCAAATTAGCCGCCTGGCTGGGGAAATACGGGTCAAAATACCGGAATGCGCCTGGCTCCAATACCATGCTGCAGGCATTCACCCAGGCGTCTTCATTATTTCCTGCCGCTTTCACCCCCTCATAGGAACCATCTTCATTCAGCGAAAGTATCTCATTACGCCCGGTTGGGTGCGCCAGCGCAAAGGTAGCAATGGCCCTGGACTCTTTGTGCTGCCTTACCATCTCACTGATATCAATATTTGATAAGCAATCCCCATAAGTTGCCAAGACGGGTTCCTTGTCAATATAATCCCTCATTTGGTACAGCCGCTGCACCACAGTGGAATTCAGCCCCGTGTCTATCACGGACACTTTCCAGTCCTCCGTCTGTTTCCTGTGTATCTCCACCTCATTGGTCTGTAAATCCACAGTAATGTCTGACTGGTAGATATAAAAGTTCATAAAATAATCTTTAATCACTTCCCCTTTATACCCGGTACAGACCATAAAGTCACGAAACCCATAGCTGGAATATTGCTTCATGATATGCCATAACAACGGCCTCCCGCCAACCTCCGCCATGGGCTTTGGCATTTTCTCATCCTCTTCTATCAATGTGCTTGGCAAGCCCCCTGCCAAAATAATTACTTTCACTTAAGCACCTCCAAATACTGTTCCCTTAGGACTGCTGCATCCACATCGGGGTATTTTTCCCTTAGGATAGAAGCAACCTCTTCGGAATAACTGGCCGCCATCACGATAACCGCCCCAATCCCTTTCCTAAGTATCTCATCCGGCTCCACAATTAACAGATGTGTCCCCGGCGTATATTTATTCTGTTTAAATGGGGCAGAATCCACTACAAATTCAAGTTTTCCTTTGATTCCTGATAAAGCTACCACTGCAAGCGCTTGATGGCCTGCGCCCCACACAGCAACCTTTTTCCCTGCCTCCCGTTTTTGGTCAATAAATTGGTTCAAGTCCCGGGCAATACGCTCCTGCTTTTCGTAGAAATTATTTAACTGGAGGGGCTGGCGTTTTTTCACAATTGCTGCCAGGCAGTAATCATGCCATACCACATTGCATTCTAATACCTCAAATCCGTTTTTTTCCAACAGCAGCCTTAACGTATCTGCTGTAAAATACATAAGGTGGTCTGCGATGAATTCAGAAAATACCACATTGTTCAATATAAAGCCCATATTGGGGACTTCCACCAGCCCAACCGCCCCGTCTGATAAATTATGGCATATCCCCTGCAGAAACTCATTGGGGTCAGGGATGTGCTCCAAAAAGTTCATAATAAAGAAGCCATCAAAAGGCCCATTTGACAATCTTTGCTTCGCATCCTCTATAAATTCACAGGTGACATGCAGCCCATGCCCCACACATTCCCCTGCTGCTTCCCGGCCATGTTCAATCCCATATGCCTCCACGCCCGTCTGCGCCATCAGTTCCAGATATTCACCCTTCCCAGTCCCAACTTCAAGCACTTTCTTCCCAGCCAGCCCATGTTTGTCCACAAACTCCTGAAAATATTCTAAGCGGTAAGCTTTCGCCTCGTCTGACACAGCAGCCGCACGGATCACGTCTTTGTAATATGGCACAGGTTCCCCTAAAATCTGCAGTAAGCCGCAATGGCTGCACTGGTATAATTCCAATTCCATGCCCGTATCCTCTGACAACTGCCCTGCATCTGGAAAATTCTGCGCCATCCCCGGCATATCGTGATAGTATAATATCGGCTTGCCGCTGATTTTCCCACCGCAGCACCTACATAATTTCTGCATCATTTTTCTTGCCTGCTTTCTAATGCTTTGCCTTTTGCCTCAATAAATTCCATAATAACCCCTACTTGCCCCTCTGGAGTCTTTTCCCCGTCATTGTATAGCACCAGGTCCGGCTCCTTTGGCTCCTCCATACTAACCTGCACGCCGGCGAGTTCCTGCTCCTCCCCCAGCAAATACCTGCTGTAATACTGTATCCAAAATACTTTTATGCCACACGAGCCTACCTCCTGTAAACTAACAACTATCGTTATCTTTCCATAAAATACTTTCCATATATATCCTTCTGGCATGGGATAAAGTTGCAGGGGCATTTTGAAAACCAATACAATTCCCCTGCTATCCGGTCTTCTTCTATTTTCTCCAATACTTTAAGCCTTTCAAATTCCGCCAATTCGCACTCTACCAAAAAGGAGATAAAATGCCCTCTTTCCTGATGTTCTGACATAAGTTCATTCACTGCAAGTATTTGCCCGTTCCATCTGACGTCCGCGCCCAATTCCTGCTGCGCAACTTTATGGATGCGAGTTTCCATGCTCTCCTGAAACCTTATAATCCCTCCTGGAATATGCCATACCTTACCTGAAAATTTATCTTCCCTCCACGCCAGCAATATCCTGCCGTCTTTATCCCTGACCAATAAATCCACGTTTACCATTGGCGTGACAGATGACACAAATTCAAAAACTGGTTCTGGAAGCCCCTCCTGGGGCTTTAATTCCTTATGCAGTAACTCTTCCAAATATTCAAATGAATTCATTTTCTTTACCTAAAAACTGAAGCTCTATTTTGCTCCAGTTATAAATTTCCCGAATGCCTTCCTCAAATGTATAGTCTGGCACAAACCCAGTATCCTTTTGCAATTTCGTAATATCAACCTGCAGGCTCATTACCTGGTTCGGGGCGTAGGGAATTTCCCCAAACCGCGGCGCTGCCTTAGGATTTACCACACTATGCAGCTTGCGGATATAGGACTGCAATCTCTCTGGCTTGCCATTCGCCACACAGTAAATTTCCCCATCCCTTCCCTTTTCCCCTAGCAAGGCCAAGGCCTTGGCCGCATCAAAAGAATACAGGTAATCCCAGATTTGCTCGCCAGCAGTATAAGCTGGGCTTTTCCCAGACATTAATTTTAACATACTGGTATAAATCAGGCTTTCCGTTCCATCGTAGGGGCCGTACACGCTGAAAAGCCTTGCCCAGATATGGCGAATCCCATACGTTTGGCACAAAATTCTAGTCATTTGCCCTGCACAAAGTTTCGCGCAGCCATACCCATTCTCAGGATGAGTTTCTGTCATCTCATGGATTGCAGACCCATGCCGCCCATATTCGGCCTGCGTGCCAGCTGCAACAAAAACAGGGCAGCCGATCCTTTTGCATAATTCCACAGCATTAAGGTCATATTCAATATTCCTAGTCTGCAGCATCATGTTATTGCGGTTGTCAACTTTTTCTTTTCCTGTCGACCCATCCCAGGCAAGATGGTAAAAGACAGAATAGCCTCCGCCTAATTCCTGAATCCCAATTTGCCCGTAATCAACCAAATTGCATGGCACAATATGTAAATTTTGATGTTTCGGCAGATACCGGAGCCGCTTGCTATTTTGCCTGACAATGGCTGTCACATCTTTGCCTTTTTCCAGCAAATACCGCACCAATGCCACCCCGGTAACGCCTGTCCCTCCTGTTACAAGCACTTTTTCCCTGCCCATTTCGTATTTTCCACCTTTAATCCTTGAACTTTTTATCACTGAGGCAAACTTTACTGCCTAAATTTTAGTTTTCCTGCCTTCCCACATCCAATCTCACTTATTTAATTCCTTCCAATATGGGTTCTTCGTAATGTCTTCTTCTGAGAATACCTGATGATGCGGGACCGGAACTGGCTTTCCATAAATTTTATCCGCCACATACTTCTTTACCCATGGGAGGTCTACAGCCAAAAGGCAGGTATCCACATGCTCCCCAAAATACTTAATCTTCATCCCTGTATCAATAATATCTTTAAAAGGAGCCTCAAATATATTCCCTATGGAGCAATGGAAATAAGGGCAAGGCTGGACATCCCCATACTGTGTGACAGACACAAACCCTTTCACCCCGATGCAGCCCATGTCAAGCCCATACCCTGGCGTTAAGTGGGTGCAAAGGTTATATTTCTTTTCCAGTTCCCGTTCATACGCCAGGTCCTTTTCATCCACCATGCTTTCAAAATGCCCTGCATATGCGCCGACAGGTTTGGCAAAGGAAATGAAAACATTTAACCCCCGTTTGTTGAAATATTCCAGGAATTGGATAAATTCATCGGAATACAGCCTTTGTTTTGTCACAACTGTTTGGATATACAATGGCAACCCAATCCGCTGGCATTCGTCAATCCCTTCCATGGCGCGTTTCCATGCCCCTGGTTTTCGGCGGAACTCATCATGCTCTTCTGGATTTAAACTGTCAATGCTCAACTGAATGCGGTCAATGCCGATGTTTTTCATATGCTCTGCTTTTTCAGCCAGCAGATACCCATTAGAATCACTATTGATATAAAATTTCTCTGGGTCTATCGCTGCTACCAGCTCATCCAGGTCTGGGAAAGTGGTAGGCTCCCCGCCAGAAATTACAAACCGCGCCAGCCCCATCTCATCCGCCTGCTTTGCAAGGTTTGCCACATCGGCAGGGGTAAGGCTGCGTTTCCCTGCGCTGTTTTTCTGGTATGCCTCAATGGAGCAATGCTCACACAGCATATTGCACATATAATTATACTGAAGCTGGATAATCGCAATGCTCTCACCACGCTGGTATTTCTCTGTAAATTTAGAAACCTTCTCAAATACATATGGCTTTTTCTCTTTTAAATAATTTCTTCCTGCCTGTTCATTTTCATTCAATTGTGTTCCCACTTTATTCCTCCTATTTGCTATTATTTATCAGCAATTGCATAACATAACGTATCACTCACATTCCAACTATGGTGCCTGAAACAAATACGGTACCCCTGATAAAAAGATTTGATTAAAATTGGGATTTCCCACAAATGCTCCGGTTCATGATACGCAGATATAGCCAAAACTGGCTTATTTTCTTTAATCACCGCCTGCCCGCCAAGCAGGGCGTTAGGCTCTGCGCCTTCAATATCCATTTTCACAAAACTGACATCTTCTGCGCCTACTATATGGTCTAATGTGTCTGCATTGATGATAGTTGAGCCCTTGCTCCCACCTGATATGATTTTCCCTGTGTCAGCCCCTTGCTCGCCACAAAAATAGAGTTTTTCCTTTTTGTCCCATACGCCCAGGTTCAAGCAAACTACATGTTCTATTTTATTTTCTTCACAATATTCTGTCAATTTCTTATAGTTGTATGCTTCTGGCTCTATTGCGAAATATTTATAACTGCCCGATGCCTGGGCTAAAAACTGCTGAAGCGTATCCCCCTGGAATGCCCCGCAGTCCACAAATGTCCCGCTTACCTCCCCTATCACGTCATTCCCAAAATATGGCGGCTCCTCATAAATCTCTTCCATTAATTCAATATTATGGACTGCCCGATGCAAAAGGATATTTTCAAATGTCTTTTGGGACATATGGTCTTCTAACATTCCATATACTTGGTCTATCTTATCAGCGTTTTCCTGGACTAAGCGTTCAAAGCTTCCTGCCGCAGCATTACAGAACAAATGGGGGTCAAGGTATGTAAAATTATTTATCCCTGCGGCTTGCAGCTTTTCATGTATAGCATATTTAAAATTAGCTGCAATAACAACAAAATCATCTGGGGCAATATCATCTATCCCTTTCACGCCTTTCCCACAAAATTCTTTTTCTGAGCCTGATTGGTTGCTTTCCGCAAAAAATTTTATGTCCATCCCTAGGTCTTTTATCCTGCCATGCACCATTCCTGCCGCAATGCCTGTCCCCCAAATTACAATACTCTTCGCACACTGCAGCCGTTTAGCGGCAGAATGCTTCCTTCCTTCTTCTATCTTTTCCAATAACGATTCTGTAAAACCCATTTTTTACTCCTTATCCTTTCCTAACATCCTTGCCTTAACCTCTTCTATATTTGGGTCCAGGTTATCTACTTCCATATAATCATTTGCAACACAATCCTGGCAAACTGAAACCATGTTTTTTTCCAGGTTCAAATGCTTCATCCTTAAATCAAATAACTCTTCTCCATTCCAGATCTCATACAGGCTTTTTTCATTCAAATTGCCAATGCATAATTTCCTTTCCCAATCCACGCAGCATGGCACAACATCGCCATTTGCATATATCTGCAAGGACTTAAAGATCTGTGGGCAGACTTCCCGATGGACAGGCGCTTCAAATCCAGCCCCATCCAAAGAATACCTGAACTTTTGATTTTTGCTGAATAACTCGCTTTCAAACCCTGGCCATATATCAGATAGGTTTTCAATCCCAATTTCATCACATATTGGGCCAAATATATCAAAAAACATCTTTGCCTTTTCTTGTGTCTGCACTGCATTGCTGTGGATTTTAATATATATCCTGCATGTTCCACGGTGGCTATATAACGTTTTTATTTTTGAAACTAAAGTATCAAAATCAACTTTGCTGCCTGTCACTTCAACATAATCTTTTTCACTTAGCCCCTCTATGCTAATTCTGATAATGTCGAGGCATTGAGGAAGTTCTTTACATACGCTTTCATTCAGCAAATTACCATTTGTAATCAATTCCATGCAGTCTGTAACATGATGCTCCCTGATGTATTTTAGGATATTGATAATATCTGGGTTTACCAATGGTTCGCCAATTCCAGTAAACCTTATTTTCTTTACTTTTACATTGTGCCCATTTAGTTCGCCAACTACTTTTTGCACTGTCCCCAAACTTAAATTATCTTTTATGATATGGTCTGAATGCTGGCTTTGGGGACAGAACTTGCATTTAAAATTGCAATGCCCTGACGGCTCTATGTATAGCACTAACGGCCAATCCAAAGGGGCGGACTTTCCCAAGTCAATGCGGTTTGTTGTAACCGCGCTGTCTACCCCCCCCCGATTAATTTTTGACAAATCTGTTGAGATATTGAACTTATCACCCACGTTCCCTAAACTCCTTACTTAATCTCACATTCAAAAAGATCCTTTTCAAATATACTATTAATACAATGCCTGCTCCCAAATTCCTCTTTATTGCGCATCAAGGGCCAATTGACGCCAGCTCCATTGTGTTCTGTCGCAATTCCCCAAGATAAAGTTTTAAACCCCAAATCAAAATATCTCTTTAGTACAGAATAATAAATGAAACTCATTGGGCTTGCCGCGCCTTCCGTTTTCCTCGCCGCAAGGTATTGCGTATGGGCGCATCCAGCCTCCGGAAATTCAAAGACCATCGTTCCAGACAATAATTCTTCTTTACTATAACCCCCAAAGAATTTAATTTTTTCAGGAAATCGGTTCCTCTTCAAGTCCAAAAGCTCCTCCACGCTATGGACTGGAGAAGCCCCATATTTCTTTAAATTTTCTGACAAAATAGAATGGAACATGGAAATTTCCCCATCTTCTACAAGCTCCCGGAAAACCATGCCAGCTCTGATACATTTATTCACTTGGCGTTTTTTCAGTTTAGAAAAATCTGCGCAAATATTCTCTGAAAGCCCAGAATAATCAATGTATAAATTCAATTCCCTGTATTCCTGATACCCAGCCATATGCAGGGCATATGCAAAAACGTCATCCTTAGACCTGCATAAAATTGAAATCGTAGGCTTTAGGATAATTTTGCCAAACCCTTCATCTACCAGATACCTCTCAAGCCGGGCTATTAATTCTACCATCAATTCCAAACGGATACAATTTTTATTAAAAATCAGCCCACCATATGTACTGCCTTTATGAGAATAGAAGATAGATTTCCCATCCTCATTTACCCTGCAGGCAGGACAGACTGCACAAACCTTCCCTTTATGGAAAAATAGCAAGGAAAAATCATCAAACCGCCCTTTAGGATGGTAGTTAAAGAATTTCCTGCTTTGCAAAAAAGTGCCATTCATAGACTCTTCTTTGATAAATTTGTCCCATTGGCCTTCATAGCTATTGTCATATCTAATAATTTCCCAAGACATGTTTCTATCCCCTGACTTTAATTTTCTTCTGTAACTAACTCTGCATAACCAAATCCAGTTTTTCCACACCCATTCCCATTGTAAAGCATATATGTCTTTCCATCTGCATGGTACAAATATGGGTAGCTTAAATTCTCACTATCCCACCCTGAATCAGATAAACCAATGCCAGCTTCTTCATCCTTCCGAGTCCATTGGATGCCATCCACCGACTCTGCATATCCAATGTAATATCCCCTGGAATAGGTTCTAACAGAATACAGCATCTTGTACATGCCTTGTTCCTTCCACACATATGGCCTGCCAAAACCATGCTCATCTGCATTTTGGTAGCCCATGCAAACCACTGGCTCTTTTCCCCTTCCCCAATGTATGCCATCCTCAGATTCTATATATTTCATAATATAAAGGGGTTTTTTCACCCCATTGCTTAACGTCCACCCCTCCTTGTCACTTCCAATGTACCACATTTTAAACATTTTATTCTCCCGCATTACATGCACGCCGCACCTTGCATACACTTCATCGCCTGCCCTGTCCAGAATTGGGGCTTTAGAATATCTGCAAAAAGTATCCCCACCATCTTGGCTGACTGCGAGGCCACAAAACATATAATATGGCACCTTAACCCCAAGCTGGAAGCCGATATAGTACAAGTATACCTTCCCATCCTCTTGACAGATGGAAACCGGGACTACCCCATTATCATCAAAACACCCGTCTTGCCCTATGTCCAACACAGGCGCTTTGCTCACTTCCAAAATTTGCCCTGGGTTTTCTAGGCTAACATCAACATACCCTATCCTCCCCACATTTTCCTTTGTGCAAAACCCAAGATAGACTCTTAAACTTCCATCCCCCCGAATCAGAGGAGTTGGAAGCATAGCAAATCGCTCCATCCATTCTGGCTCTCCAGAAGGGCAAAATATTAATCCTCGTTTCTTCCACTCCAATTCTTTTTACCCCCCCCCCAAAAAATTTTCCTCTAAAATATGAAACTGTTCATATGCGCTCTTGCCCGTCTTTTTTGCAGGGCATCCAACCCATACCAAGCCCGGCTCTTTTAAACTTTTTACCGTCACTGCGCCTGCACCCAGAACGGTATCCTCTGCCAAAGATACATTGTCCCCCAATGTTATGCTTGTCCCCAGGAATGACCCTCTCCCAATGTTACATAAGCCAGCAATATTTCCCCCTGGAGCCAACCAACAATGGTCTTCCACCACCGTCTGATGGCTAATTGTATTCCCACTATGCAGTACTACATTGTCCCCTATTTTCACTTTACGCTGAAGAGTGTTGTTTTCAAAAATAAAGCAATTCTCGCCAATTTCCACATTATCCCACCGAAATGTATAGGGGCTGACAAACGATGCGCAGGTATATCCCTTTTTCTTACACTCTTGGAATAACCTCATCCTGACCCTATTCAGTTTTATATAAGTGACTGCTACAAAGGCTTCGTATTCTGTTGGAGGGAATAATGTTTCCATTGCTTCAAAATCCACTACAGGACATCCCATCATTTCGTTTGCCTTCCTGAATTCCCTTTCGACTGCAAACCCAACAACCTCATACGCTGAATCAGCGCTGAAATATTCAAAAGCAGTTTCCCCAAATTCCCCTGTACCAACAATAATTAATTTCTTACTTTTCTCCATGCCTTACTATTCCTAATTTTATGCAACTTTACAGCCTTGCGCCAATCTTCAAAATATTTCCTGGGACAATAACCTCATCTAGGCTATTCCTCAACTGGTATACCCTAACAGCCGTATCCAGCGTTTTTATTAACACAGAACCATCATCATATGCAAAAACCACTGCCCCATTACTGCCTATTGATGGTGAAACCCCTCCCTCCCCCATCTCCAGCACTTCATACTCCTCGCCCTTAATAGTTATAAATATGCCGCTGCCATAAGGATATCCCAATACACGGTATAATCCCATTAATTTGCTTGTGGTAATGTCCCAATCAGTTATTTTTCCATCTTCCTTACGAAATTTTGTGGTATATACAATATCCCTTTTATCCTGAGCAACTGGCAGCAGCCGGCCTTCAATGATCTGGACAAAGCAATCCTCTAACTCCTCACATACTTTCTGCTTTAACCTTTTTCTGGCATCGCCATATTTTTCATTTCTATTCAAAGTAACCGAAAATACTTTATATAATTCTCCATCGTCAAGCTCCTCACGGACTCTGTGGATGCTATACCCTATTTTTTCCTCTCCATTTACAATCGACCAGCTATTGCAACTAAGCCCTCTCCACTTTGGCAATATTCCTCCATGGATATTTAGGAATAAATACTTGTCAAGCAAATCTGTCTTTAATATTTTCATATAACCACAAAGAAAAATGATATCAGGGGCAGTCTCCTCAACTTTATCCAGCGTTATTTCAGGTATGCGCCTTTTCGCAATATGCTCCCTATTTGCGCAAATATCCTCTTCTGTTAAGGTAAGGTCATGAATAAACCCCACCACTTGAATTCCTTTAAAATTGCAAACTGCCTCAAAAATCATTGGGATATAGCTCCCCATATATACTAGCCTATACATAAACTTATGCTCCTTGCACTCCCGCCCCATTGGCGACTGATATGAGGGATGCGTCAACTGTTACGCCTATTCCTCAATTGTCTCTGCATAACCCAACCCGCTTTTCCGCATTCTCCTATTTCCTAAATTTCATTGTTCGTCCACCCCAAAGTATTCATACGCCGTTTTTTTCATTATTTTTGCTGGGTTCCCTGCATATATCCTGCCTTTATCCTGAAAAGAACATGTTGTTACGGCGCCAGCCGCCAAAATAGAATCATCTGGAAAAGTAATATTATTCCCTAAGCAAGAATTCACCCCCAGAAAACAATTTTTCCCTATCTTCGTATAACCAGAAACAACCACATGGGAAGATACAAATGTATTTTCCCCTATCTCAGCGCTATGCCCAATATGGTTTCCACTCCACAGTATTACATTATCATGGAGCTTTACATGGTATTGCACTGTATTGTCTTCAAAAATAAAGACATTTTCGCCAATCTCGACATTTTCCCAAACAAAAGCATGGGGGCTTACATATGAGAGTATGCGATAGCCTTTCTCCTTATATTCTTTACAAAAACGCTCCCTAAGCCGGTTCATTTGCGTATACACTGCTGCAACAAATACCCCGTCTATTTTATCCGGAGGATACATATCACTTAATGTATCAGATGCAACAACAGGGTGTCCTAATAAGCTGTCTTCCCTAATGAATTCTTTATCAACGGCAAACGCCACTGTCTCATAACCATAATCTTTCTTAAAATATTCAGATGCAATTTCTGCAAATTCTGAATTGCCTACAATAATAATATTTCCCGCCATTTCTTTCACACCTTCTTTTTCACCTGCACATATATTTCAGAGCCAAATTCTGGAAGATACCTTATCATTTTATTAAGGCCATCAAATATCGTCTCATCCACAATCCCCGCATCCAGAATTTTTTTCATCTGCCTCGCGCTGAATAGTTTCGGAAAATAAGCGCCCTTGTCTATCACCTGAAACCCCCACAGTTCAACAAGTTCACAGAGCTGCGTTAAATCAAAGACATTATGCCTTTGCATCTCAATCTGCAGCTCCGACAATTCATGCACATCTTTAATGATCCCCATTTCTTTTGCTAATAACCGATGGATAGAATTTGCATTTGGGACATTAATATGGACTACCGTATTGTCGGAACAGATTTCATATATTGACCTTAGCAACTTTTCTGGCTTTTCCACTTCATGGAGCAAGCTTCCTATAATTATGTAATCAAGCCCATCCCCGATTTCCTTTATCCGGCCTACAGACTCCTCTAACATGCCATTTATAAATAAAATATTGTTGTTTTTACCCCCCCGACTTTTTTTTCGCCTCTGTAATAAAGCTTTTTGCTGGCTCTACGACAATCATCTTTTTGTAATCTTGAAAGTACAAAAACAATGGCTCTAAACCACACCCTACCTCCAGTATTACCTCATGTTTATAATCTTTTAATATTGAGATAACTTTTTCCCTTCGGTACTTTACCTGGTACTGTTCACATGGCTCCACTTTGTATTTTACTTCGTAATCTGCAATATCCCTCATTTTAATAAACCCTTCTAAGAATATAAATTTATGGCTCTTTTCTTATCCCTGCCGCCTTTAAATAAACCTCTGGCTCCATCCCAGATTTCAAATAAGGCAGCAACTCTACAACCTTACAATTTTTCTCCTCAGCATATTGGCCCACCTCATCATTTTTGGAAAATACCACTAAGTTTCGATTCTGTTCTGCACTCCCATCTATTTCAGGCAATGGGAGCATTTCCAATATTTTCTGGCACAATGGGCTTTCTGTAGGGCTTTTCCATAGAAAATAGGAACCTTTCTCTTGCAGGCTTAGGTATTGAACCATTTTCTGCACCTGTTCTTTATGCTGCCCAGACATATATTTATCAAACTCCCATTCCCCAAATATGCCTTTTAAAGCGCCATCATGGGACATATCCAAAAATGCGTCGCAGTCTGGGAACTGCTCCACCAATTTCTCAGGCGACTTGTCATTTGCCAAGAGCAGTCCTAATTTCCACCGATCCCAAAACAATGGGATATAATAATTCTCTGCATACTCGGGTACCATTTCGTGAACCAAGTCCCGAACTTTGTGCATCAACTCCACTGGCGGGTTATCATACCTTGCCAGGCAATTGAATATTGTATAATAATAGCCTGCAAGAATAAAGCAAAAATCCACCTCTTCTTTTAATTCCCCATACAAATTCCTTTCCATAAACCTCTCGCGCATCAGCACTGCCGCTTTATGGATATTCAAATAAAGCTCCCCATTTTTTTGGTGGGCCATTGACGCATCATGTATCCGATAATTATAATAGCTGCCTTCTATCATCCCAATATGCTTGGCATACGCAAAATATAAAGGATGCAAAGGAATATCATCTGGAATAATGTCTAAATACCTTAAATCATTTTGCACGAAAAATTCTTTCTTTATCGCCCCAATATATACAAATGCAGCATCATTTGCAAGATGCACAATGGCTGCCCTTCTTTTTTCTAATGTCATATCCCCAAGGCACCATTCTGGCATAGTGCGGTATAAAACGCTTTTCCCCCGAATCCAACCTTTTTTGGGGACGCACACCAAATCGCTGTCATTTTCCTCTGCTACCCGCATTGCCTTTTCACATAGGTCAAGGTCTAACCAATCGTCATCCCCATAAACCATAAAGTATTCGCCATCCGCCGCATCCACCCCTGTATTAAGGGCGTTGCCAATCCCTTTATTCTCCTCCAACTCAATCAGCTTCACCCTATTTGGATAAGCTTGTGCATACTCCCTTTCTATCACTATGGAATTGTCTGGCGATTTATCGTCCACCAGCACAAGCTGCACATCCTGATAAGTCTGGTTCAGGACGGATTCAATGCATTCCCTCAAATATTTTTCCCCATTATAGACTGGCACAATCACACTAACCATGGTTTTCCTCCGATCCCTTCTTCACAAACTTTAAAAATTCATCATAGTCCCTGATATAATCCTCTTCTTTGTAAATATCTGAGGCAAATACCAGAAGGACCGCCCCTTCTGAAAAGTTATACATCTCCCGCCACATATCGTTTGGGACATAAAGGCCCTCATATGGCTTTTCCAAAGAAACAATCTTTTTTTCTGTCCCATTATCCAGCAAAACATCGCAGCTCCCATGCACGCATACCAAAATCTGCTCTAGATTTTTGTGGGCATGGTACCCACGCCTCACCCCAGGTTTTGTATCATACATATAGTATACCCTTTTTATCTCAAAGGGGATATCACTATATTCTTCCAATGCAATCAATTGCCCCCGCTCATCCCCATGTTGGCTAAATGCGTATTTTACAACCTGCATATGTACCTCCTAATGAAATTCATTCACCATTTTTATAATATAGTCAACCTCTTCCTGTTTCATTCCATAATAAAGGGGAAGGCTAAGGGCTGTGTCTGAAATTTCTTCTGCCAACGGCAAGCTGCCCCTGCACATCTGCAGCATATGGTACGCCCTTTGTAAATGGATTGGTATGGGATAATGGATTAACGTAGAGACCCCATGTTGCTTCAAATATCCTTCCAACTCCCCCCGCCGCCTGCATCGAACCAAAAAAACATGGTATACATGCCCATATACCTCATCAGAGCTTTGCGGCAAGATAACTTCGCTATTTTGTATCCCTTTTAAATACCTGGCTGCTATTTCTTGCCGCGCCTTATTCCACCTGTCCAAATGCTTTAACTTTTTCCTCAAGAACGCAGCCTGCAGCTCATCCAGCCTGGAATTGCTCCCAAGGTAGATATTGTGGTATTTATAATCCGAACCATAATTCCCCAATGCCTTTACCTTCTCTTTCAGCCATTCCTGGTTGGTGACTACTGCCCCCGCATCCCCTAACGCCCCCAAATTCTTCCCTGGATAAAAACTGAACGCTGACGCAATCCCAAAGGACCCTGCCTTTTTTCCACGGTATGTGGCCCCATGGGCCTGTGCGGCGTCCTCCACCACATAAAGCCCGTGCTTCTCTGCAATTTCCATCACAGGGCCCATATCTGCTACGCGCCCATATAAATGGACAGGAAGAATTGCTTTCGTCCGGGCAGATATTTTTTCTTCTATCCTTGCCGGGTCTATATTGTAACTGGCCAATTCCGGCTCCACAAACACGGGCGCGGCCCCTACAAGGGTAACAGCCAGCGCTGTTGCTATGTAAGTGTTAGAAGGCACGATGACCTCATCCCCTGGGCCAATCCCCAACGCCTGGAGGATTAAGGAAATTGCATCCAGCCCATTCCCAACGCCAACTGCATAGTCCATTCCGCAATAAGCGGCGAACTCTTCTTCAAATTTCCTGCATTGCCTTCCACGGATATACCAACTGGATTCCAGCACCTCATGGAAGGCTTCTTCTAGCTCTTCCTTTATCTCTTCATGCATAGGCTGGAATGTGGAAAATGGAATATTCATCTTAGCCCTCCTTTACAGTCGCCCATAAAACCCTAATTACCATTAATAACTGTAAGCATGTTTTTTGTAAAATGTATCTTCGTCTTCCTGGGTTCCACAAACTCTTTTGCATCTTTATAATAAGAATCATTCTGATAATGGGTGGTAGAGATCTCTTCAAAAATACACCCGCTGGAAGAAGAGAAGCTATGGTTCACATTGCGTTCCACTGTCATAACGTCCCCTTTATGCAAAATCTTTTTCCCACCGTCCAACATCAATTCCAATTCTCCGTGAAGCACCACAAATGTCTCTTCTTTCTTCACATGGTAATGGCTTGGATGGGCCTGCCCTGGAAGCACAGCAAGGATCTTCTTGCAATATTCACGGTTCACACAGTCAATCATCGCCACCCCTGTCTGGTAAAATTCAGACAGCCCATAATGATGGGACAGTTCGCAAATACTTCCAACTGGAACCACCACTTTGCTTTCTTCTAGAAGCTTTATCAATCCCTTCATAATTTCAAGTGTTTTCTGGGATGTGTTGTCCACTGTAACATCCTTTCGCATAATGGGCATATTTTCTTTAAGCAGCCCATGGATAGGCTGAATCATATTGTACTTAGACAAATCACTTGCAACTAACTGCCCCTCCTGGCAAGGGAATGCAAGGAAAATATCATCCATGCTTATGGCATGCCCAGCCTCCAACGGCTTCTTTACAAACACGCCCCTCTTTAATGCAGCCAGGTCTGCCTGTTCCTTATCTGTAGGGCAATACCGTCCCCCACAAACCCCACAGGCCTCATATGCCTCCTGCGCCGCCAAAAGCCATGCACGTACTTGTTCTGGGTTGGCGGAATACCCATTTAATGTGATTGTATCTGTTGGCAGGCCCACATGCTTTTCAAATACTTCCGCCCCTTTTGCCACTGCCATTTTCACCGGAAGCATATTGTCTGGATCCTCATGGGTAGAAAACCCAATCCTTAATTCTGGGAACTGGGCATGGTAAAAATCAATCTGGTTTAACTGCAAATGCTTATTTTCCGTTGGATATTCTGCAATACAATGCATCAAGGTCAAGTCAATATCCCGATTCATAAAAAAGGACGTTACATTTTGCAGGTCTTCTAAACTGCTCCCCGCGCCAGACGCAATCACTGGCATATGCTGGGCTGCTATTTTTTCCAGCAATGGCCAGTCATTGAAGGAGCAACTTGCTATCTTGATATAATCATACCCATGGGCTGCAATCCGCTCTGCTGAAACCTCGTCAAACGGGGTGCAGATTGCAAGGAACCCATTCTTCCTAACTTCCCCTAATAATTCCTCAAACTGCCCCAAGGTAAGGCGGGTATCCTGAAAACGCTTTACATTCTTAATATCCTGCCTGCCTTTGTAATCTGGATGGATAAAGGTATCCAGGTCACGGTACTGGAACTTAAAGGCAAAGTCAAACTGCCCAAACCCATCACATACTTTACGGATTGCCCGAATAATATTTTTGCCATGTTCCACGTCTCCCTGATGGTTATTCGCCATCTCAAATATAAATAACGGTTTTCTCTTCTCTCCCATCTAAGCCCTCCTGTATAGTGCTCTTAAAACCCTTGATAGATTTCCTGCATCTCTTCTTCTGAGAGAAATGGAAATGGGTTTTCCAATGCGGCTGACACCCGTCGCCCATTTTTATCCAAACTGGAAATGCACTTTGGAATCTCATCAAACTTAATGGAACCAAATAATCCGCAGGCCACCGGCCCATCCGATTCTAATACTTGGCGGACTACCTGTCCAATCTCTTCGTCTTTGCGGATACTGAAATATGGTATCCCATATGCCGCAGTGATTTTCTCTAAATCTGGCATTGACACGCCGCTTGCCTTATCGCTCCCAACATGGAAGCCTTCAAAATTGCGGTCTTGCATAGTGGCAATTGCCGCATACCCAGCATTTTGGAAAATAAACATTTTCACATTAATCTTGTGGTATGCAATTGTCTCAAGCTCCTGGATATTTAGTTGAAAGCTTCCGTCCCCTTCTAGCATAACCACCCGTCTTTTTCCAGATGAATACCATGCGCCAATCACAGATGGCAGTGCAAATCCCATGGAGCCAAATCCCATGGATGAAATAGTTTTCTGCCCCATTTTATGCCGAAACGCCATATGCCCTGCGGTATTGCAGCGGCTAGTGGAAGAAACTACAATGACGTCTTCTTTCTTGCAATGCCCTGACAATTCCATAGTAAACTTATATAAATCCACCATATCAGAAACCACTTCCTGGGGTTCCTCCAACAATGGGTATTTCTCTTTCATACCTTTACAGAATCCCTTCCAGCCTGCATAATCTGGAATATCCATCTGGTTGACCTTCCCTTTCAATATTTCCAGAAAATATCCAACGTCACAAACAACAGGGGTTACCTCCTCCATGGCAAGTTTCTTTATTTCGTTTTCATCTATGTCAACAATGATTTTTTTTGCCCGGAATGCAAAATGCCCTTCGTTAAATGCCGTAATCATATTGTCGAGGCGGCTTCCTAATACAATCACTAAATCCGCCCCCTGAGTAATCAGGTTAGAATACCGTGCCGCCTGCAAGCCAGGGCTTCCAAAAAAGCAGGGATCCTCATAATCCATAAGATCCAGCGCCCTCCAGGTAGATACAACTGGAATCTGCAATTTTTCCTCTATTTGTTGGAATAAATGCTGGGCGCCAGAAGCTTTCAGCCCATGCCCAACTAGAAATAAAGGCCTATTTGCCGCCTGCAGCGTTGTGGCAGTGTATTCTGCCGCCTGGCTGATTTGCCCCTCGTCTGGCTGTAGCTGCGCCAGTATATCTTTGCCTGCTGTTTCCTGCCCCTGAAATGTTTCCAAACTATCTGGGTCAATCTGCGCATCCTGGATATCCAGCGGAATATCCAGCCAAACCGGCCCCCTGCGCCCATGTAATGCAAGGAACACTGCTTTTTCTAAATGGTAGCGAATTTCTTCTGCCCTCAAAACTGTGACTGCATATTTGGTGACAGGCCTTGCCATCGCAACAATATCATTCTCCTGCGCGCCGAACTGCCTCACATTACGGATAGAAGCAAAATCCGCTGTCTTTACCTGCCCTGTTATAAAAAGCACTGGCGTGGAATCCATATAAGCCGCCCCTGCCGCTGTCAGCGCGTTGGTCCCGCCAGGGCCGGTCGTCACAAGGCATACGCCCAAGCCATCCCGCTCCATGGCATAGGACTGGGCGGCAATGCCTGCCGCCTGTTCATGGTGGCAGCAGACATACTCTATCCTGCTGCGCCCAAGGGAATCCACTAAATGCATAATCCCACCGCCTGTTAATGTGAACACGGTTGCCACACCAAGGGATTCCAAATATGAAAAAATATAATCTGATACTTTCATTTTACTGACCTCTTTTTCCCATATTTGACCCGCGCGCCATACGCCAAATATCCGCGCAAGCGCGGCTGCTTGGCTCATTGCCCGCGGGAACAAAAAACTTTTCTATCTTTATTCCGTCGTTTGCCCTAACTCTTTTAACATACACTTACAAATTTCCATAAAATAATCCAAAACCCTTAATGTCGCTTGTTTACCTAATTCAAATTCATCTAATGCACTGATATAAAGTTCTGTTAAGCTCCCCAATGCCTCTGAATACTCTTCTACTTTATAACCATATTCATATGCAATCGACATCAGCCACGCTGCTTTCCCAAATGCTTTTTTCAATGCAGTTTCAACAATTTCATTTCCTCTCTTTTCAAGCAAATGGATACATCCTAGGTAATCTTTTGCCTGCTCCAGGCGGTTTTCATACCGCGCGTAAAACGGAAGTGCCTGAAGCTTTTCCTCTGGACTCATTTTTGCTTCCTGAACTAGCCCATTTTCAACAATTACATCTCCCTCTAACACCAGGCCAACCGAATCTTCTTTATAGTCCCCCATAAAATATAAATCCAGGCACCACCATTCATGTGGGTAGAACTTATAAAAATTATTTTCCATGTAACTGTCCAGCTTTTCCATTTTCGCTTCTATAAAAGCATTCCGCTGTATGATAAGCCCTGAAAGGTAATTTTGAGTCAAAAATCCCACCTCAAAAGCTTCCCTTCCTTTTTTTGAATACCTATCTTTTTTTATAAAGGAATATTGCTTAGCAGTCCTTGCCCTGACAAGGGTCAGTTCAGGATGTTGTTCCAATAATTTTAAATAATGCCCTATGGCATCAATAATTACGTCATCCTCATCACTTACCATCAGCACATATTTGCCATGGGACATAGCTATTGTGCGCCGCCAATTGTCTATATAAACCAATTCTTCCCCCTGGTCTACATAATTAATTCTAGCGTCTTTATTCTGCCTTACCCTTTCATATTCCTCCTCAAATAGTTTGTTCCCATTCTTAGAAACAGCAATTTCAATTTCAGCGTCATAATCCATTTTGCATAAATTTTCAATTCTATCAAGAAGAAGGTTCCCTCTGGCAAATGTTGGGATCCCTATCGTTAAAAGCACATTCTCTGTATTGCGCCCCTCCGGGGTCAGGCGGTATTCATGCTCCTGCTTCAAAATAATTTCCCAAATACCCCTGTTAATATCGGATCCAAAAAACAGCTTGGGCAAATATACTGATGTATTCTCATGAAAATACCTTTGTAATTGCTGTTTATCAGCAAACATCCTGACATTCCTCATATATTCTTCCAGTTCCGGAATTTTATAAAAGGACATGCCCTTATAAATATCATGGCATACTGCATATATTTTTCTTGCCTTTGCCCCAGTTAAAATATGCTTTTGCAAATTCCAGTTCCAGTCCAATTCCAAGGCGACTGAGCCAAATTCCAACTCCCTCATTGCCTGGCTGCATTCTGTCTCCTGTAATTTGTTGACAGAAAACAGCCCATAAAAGAGTTCCTGCTCCTTGTCAAAAATAAAATACTCGCCGTCCCTATAAGGGATAAAATCCAAAACACAATCCTCATAAGGGATTAAATCCAAACCTTTATACTTTTCATAGGCATTCTGAAACTCCTGTTCATTTCCCTCTAAATAACAACGATAAATATTCTCCAGAATCCAGTCCTTTTCATATCCCTTCGCGTAGACAGCGATAAAATCTTTTAATGCTTCCTCATATCTGCCCTCTTGGAACTTTTCACATGCTTGTTCCAACATTTTATTTTCAGAGGCCTCTGTATCCTGCGTATCCTGTTCCCTCTTTTCATACTCTTTTATCAATTCAAAAAACGCAGTCCCAGAATCCAGCAATATCTTTGCCCTATCCATTGCCAACCTGGACTTCTTTTTGTAGTACTCTTTATCATTTCGGTACCTAATAATCTCCAATGACATTTCCTGATAATCCTGGCACACAAATTCTTCACCAACATCACATGCCACATCCCCATAAGATGTTGTCACCACTGGAACGCCTTTCACCATTGCCTCCACTGCTGAAGTCCCGCCACCTTTACGGTCAGGGTTAACAAATAAGTCGCAGCATTCCAGCACTGCCAGCATTTCTTCCTGGAACCCTATAAATTCCGAATGGCTCCTAAGCTTTGGATGCCTATGCATAAAAGCATCGTAGTCAGAGAACTCCCCTGCAAAAAGAACATAATCTTCTTCACTTATTGCAGATTCTAACATTTCTGCAAACGCATCGGTCACTTCCCATTTTAACCTCGTCCCTACCACAACAGATACAAATTTATCCTCTGGTATCTTCAAGTCCTTCCGCTCCAATTTTATTGTCTGAGGCTTTAGGTCAAAAGTAAATTTCGTAGGGATCACATGCGTTAGGGGCTTTTCACACAGCCCTAGTAACTCTATGTCTCCCTGCATAAGCGGTCTGCCAAGTGTCTGGTAATCTACTTCTGTTGCTTCCAATTCAGAAAATCCCAACCCTATGCTCAATACTGGCACCATTAAGTTCGCCAGGTTTGCCAATATGCTGTTCCCTCCCATTGTAATAATGCAGCATGGGCATAGCCTACGTATCTCTAGCAACAATAGTTCCAGAATATCCACTCTTGGCATATTTTGCTCGCATTGCATATATGCAATCTGCACTCCGCCATATTCCAATTTTGCCACATCGCTTAATTCCTCATTATAATAACATACCCTAGCGCCATAAAATGGCGTATACCCTACAAAACTCGCTGCCTCTGCCGTATTGACCAGCAATACCTCTTTTCCCAATGTCTTTATGCAGGCTGCACACCGCTCCAATGTATTTCGAGTAGGCGCATGGCAGAGCCCAAGCATCTGTTCTGTAATAAACAGGATTAGATTAGGGTTCCGTTCTTCCATAGGTATGGCATCCAATGGGACGTTCACCTCTTTATGGAAGCTTTCATATATTTCCCGAAACAGCATCCACTTCTGGTATCTGGTTTCTGTATTATCTAACGCCTTATACATAAACATTAGTTGCTTTATCTGATAGTATAAGAAAAACTTTTCTTCTTTCCGCAAACATTCTTGGCTCCTGATATAATGGAAAAATTCTACCAGGTCTTCCCTCTCCTGCAATATATTAACCAGAAAAGAATATAGATAAACCTTAATACTTTTATGCCCCGCTTTTAATAAGTTCCGTATCCCTATACATGCCATCTCCTTATCGCTTGGCGACGCCTCCTGCAGCCACCTCCCAAACTCAGCGACATGGTCTTGTAATTGCTGGGACACTTCTCCTTTGCATAAACTCAATTCTTCCTTTATATCATCCAAATATTGCTCTATGGTTTTTTTATTCTCCTGCAGCCCCATCTGCCCTCACCTTGTCCTTTTTCCTCTCATCTGCAAATTTCACTACTGTTTCCGTTGCATACTTTTTGATGGAATCCACAACTTCTATTACTGCCTGTAATATAATTGCTCCCTGCTTGGCAATATCGATCATTTCATCTTTCTCATTATCTTTCGCGTCATATATGGTAGGGCGAAACACATATTCAACGCCTTTCAAGCTGCCCATCACTACCCCTGCCATATAATCACTTTCCATGTAACGATTAATATTTGTAATCTTCTTTAAAATCTTTTCTTTCTCTTTGGGCTGAGCCTGTTTTTTCTTTGCCATTTTATACAGTTTCTCATAATATCCTATCCCCTGTTTCGCTTTTCTCTTTACCTCGTCTAGTTTCTTTGGCGTCTCAAGGAAAAAGTCAAGCATTTCCTTTTTTCCATCCTCATCTGCAATCTGTGGGATACGGTCTATCCTCCATTTTACACTGAATTTTTTTGTACATTCATTTTTAATTGCCGTCCTCAGTTTTAAGATTTTAGCTCCGTGAATTTTAGCTCCCCCTTCGGTAGCGTCAATTACTTTCAGGAAATCCCACGTTTTGATCATTTTTTCAAACCATCCCAAATAATGCCTAAAATCTATGCTGGTATATACCTTCCCTCCATTGATGTCTTCTACTTCCACATATCCCCCGTTGGTCACATCTATCTCATCCATTTTTTCCTTGAATGTCCCATCCGCATGGGTACGGTTCCCTGTCATTGCCAGATCCTGCCCCACCAAAATGATTGTCCTCGACCCCATATAAACCCCTAAGCTAAACGCCGTCGTTGCCACGGAGCCTCCTGTTGCCAAGCTTGGAATATCAACTTTCCATGGCTGTTTCAAACCTATCCGCCTTATCATCTCATCTTCATAAGGATTTTCCCCCCAGTAAAATATCTTTTTTCCTTTATGGGCATCCATAGATTCAACAGAAACAGGCGCCATAGTCACCATAGGAACCTTGGAAATATCTTTATGTTCAAAGAGCAGCCCTGGCTTCAAACCGTCTACTACCACAAACATATTAGGAATAATGCCTGCATTTAACAAAGGCTTCATCGCAGTATCTGTCGCAATAATACAGGCTTTTCCTACGGCATTCTTAAGCTCCATAATGTTTTTATTTAGGGATGGGCCTGCTGATACCACAATCGTAGGCACATCTGGCGGCAATATTCCACATAGGCTTAGAATGGTATAACCCTCATAGAGGTACTTCATATTGCTGAAAATATTCTGGGCGTTGACCGCTGTGTACCTTACCACAGTGTTCCAGCTTACAATATGCTCTACGGTATGGGTCTTTATCTTTTTAATAAACTCTGACACTTCTTTCTGAAACAAGATTTTATAGTTGCCTGACACATATAGTTTCACTTTGGACATATTGTCCAAAGAAATCATCCGTGAAATATAATATTGCAGCTCAAATTGATTAATTCCTTCCACGACCAATGCCACTGACTTATTTTCTTCAAACAATTCCCGCATGTCTACGGTTTCAAGCATTTTCAGGAATATATTGATGCATGGTTCATATATCAATATGCCCATGGTCTCGTCCGTCTGCTCCAATATACGCTTGACATGCATATAGTTGCCAATCCCAATAATGACCACTGTCGTCATAAAGGAAAATTCCCCTTGCTGTTCCAGCCATTTTTCTATCGCCTGCTCTGGACGGTATTTTCCATTTAAATACAAAACTCTTTTGTTCTTTTCTACTTTTGCAATTGGATAATGGTTTTCACTCTCCTCTATAATAACCTTTACACCACGCATCTTTTTGAAACTTTTTTCTTCAATGCTTTTTGCCCAGCCATCGAATTTCTTTCTGACTGCTTCTAAATTTTGTCCATAGATTTCATTCACCATAAGTCTCTCCTGCCCATCCTCACAGCATAGATGACAAACGCTCATCTATCCCATTAATTTCTTCCCTATACCCATAACGGAGCGCATCTAAAAGGAATACATTGTCCTCTCTGCCCATTCCATCCATAATATCATTCAAAATCATATTCATTCGATCTATATCCATAAAAGAAATACCTTCTTTTTCACATTCCAATTCTAAATTTATTAATTGGGCTAAAACCTGCTCAATCTCTTTGACACACTCAACCAGCTTAGTTGCATACTCTTTCTCTTCTTCTATTAGCCCACATACATCATCTATTGTGTTCAAATGGTTTATAATTAATTCCATACTATCTCCTACTGAACCCAAAGCGGTCCATCCGTTTTCTAACCTGTTTCCTACCTTCTTAAATATAGTCTCCCTTACATAAAGTCCCCTTTCGGTACTTATAAAAAATTTTATACTTTCAGCCCTGTTTCCTTTAACAGCAGTTCACTCATACATGCTTTGCAGTGCAGGGAGAATAATTCCATGAAATGTGTTGGAAGGTTTATATCTAAATTATCAATACATTCCTTGATATAACCTTTCAACTCCAGACCATCAATTACCTTGGAAAATCGTTGTACAAGATTATCATATTTTTTAATCAGAAACTCTACATCTGCTTTAGAAACTTGCTCCATTGGCTCCATATCCCCTTCTATCAGCGCAACCATATTCTGCAATTCATAGAGGGCGTCCAAAACAATTGCCTTTGTGTCCGGGTATCCTATCTCAAACTCCAGTCGTTTCCCTTCCCCTTCTTGTATTAGAGAAACTCCAAACTCTTCTTCTATGATATGGAGCATATCGCAGGCTCTGTTTGCCCAAGTATGCTCCTGAGCCTTTTGATAACCAAATTCCGCAATCTCTGATGCTTCCTTCGGATGTGCAAGCAGATATTTAACGCGTTCCGCCAATGAATCCATATCCTTTAACGAATAAACAATCAATTCTTTGTTATCCTCAAAATTATCAAGGATATACTTGCTTTCATCTGTCACTGCAACAGCTTTACTTAACATCGCTGAAGCTATCCTTTCCTGAAAACCATCTTTAAACCATGGCATTATATTTAAGCCAATCTTTGCATTAGCCAAAGCCTTGCTCGCCGCATAAGCACCGCCTTTATGGACTTTGAGGTTTCCCTTATGTTCCGACTGGAACGCTTCCCAGCCATTGCCAAATACATCCACCTTGACCCCTGCATTTAGTAATGTTCGTATTAACTTATCACGATAAAAAAAGCGGGCATAAAAATCAACCGCCATAAACTCCCCAACCAATTCATCAAACTCTTCTGCATCCACTGTTTGATTGTATTTCCTTAAAACCCTGGAAAGGCATTCTGGTAATGTATATTGTGTATTTGTAATAATGTCTTCCAACATATCTTCCACAAATTCAGCCAATACCCCACCGGGTTCAAATTGACCAAGCGCCTGTTCTTTTAACTTTGCTGGCAACAGATAAGACCCCGTAAAAATAACATCTATCTTTCTGTCCTCATATGGAAGGCGCTCCGGATAAAAACTTCCAGACAATGGGACAAATGCACTATGCTTCACCATAGGATATAGTCGCTCCATATACTGGTGGAAGCGGTTATCACAGGCAAAAATGATTGTCCTTCCATCTGCTTGTTTAATCCTCTCAAAGACCGTTTTAGGGGGATCCGAAATATATATCCCATAAACCGTTTCTGGAGGTAAATTGCTAAGCACCCCATAATCAAACAATGTACCATTCACATCTAGCACTACATCATACTTATATTTAGAAAGTATATAGTTATAATGCATTGGCTGCGCCAATGACCATCCATCTAAAACACATGTATTGCATCCCAATTTTCGTATTCCTAATGCCAGCTCATCAATATAACTATCCACCCTGCCATATCGAGAACTGCTTTTTAGCAGTAAAACGTTCTTCATTCTTCCTCCACTACCAAAAACTATTCCTATAGGTTAAAAAAGGAGTTGGCAAATACCAACTCCTTTTTAATTCGTAACTTAAGCAATTACTGAAGTAAAGACAATACGCCTTGATTAGACTGGTTAGCCTGTGCAAGCATGGACTGCCCTGCCTGTGCAAGGATGTTGTTCTTGCTGTAGTTAACCATTTCTTTCGCCATATCTGTATCGCGGATGCGGGATTCAGACGCGCTTGTGTTCTCAGACGCTGTATCCAGGTTCGCAATTGTATGCTCCAACCTGTTCTGCAATGCACCCAATGCGGAACGCTGGCTGGACACTTTGTTGATCGCCTGCTGTACCTTGCTGATGGTTGCGTTTGCCATACGGTTGTTGTCTACCCTTGCGCCTTCAAATGT
>Ga0224483_100004_pt1 | contig 47667 bp, 38 predicted proteins | sample hydfratestSal1_FD_181453 | JGI IMG/M metagenome (GOLD analysis project Ga0224483, IMG submission 181453) | Metatranscriptome of mouse feces microbial communities from Columbus University, Ohio, United States - Sal1 (Metagenome Metatranscriptome) ... | reverse complement strand
TTCCAGAGCGCTTTTATGTGCAACGTGTTTCCATCACAAAATGATGGAAACCTTTTGGCACTATAAATTGCAAAATGGGGAAACCCAAAGCCAGAAAGGTTTCCCATTGCTCCCCTTCCCAAAAGCTGCTGTTCACACCCATGGTGTTCCCAGTAACGAAATCCGCCCTATTGAAATCTGCCTTACGGCAAAAAACAGATTCCGGCTCCATTACTGCACTGGCCTGGCCCGGCTATCCCAGTTTTTTCATCATCCAGACCGCATCCTCATACGTCCCGTCCCTGTATTTCATATTGTCAGGGAATATGCCGTATTTGGAAAACCCAAGGCTCTGATACAGGGCGATTGCCATATAATTGGAAGCGGCCACCTCCAGCTCCGCCTGCTCATAGCCCATGTCTTTTGCAGCTTTCAGGGCGGCTTCCATCATTTTCCTTCCAATCCCGCGGCCGCAGTATTTTTGGTACAGCGCAATGGAAATGCCGCACCTGTGGGAATAACGGCTAAAATTCCCCAGGCTGGATATGGAGCAATTCCCGATATGGTTCCCATCCTCAAAGGCCAGCAGCATCAATTCCCTGGGAGATTCTTCCTTCTCTTTGAGGAAATTCCGCTGCTGCTGCATGGTAATCGTAATTTCTTCCGGCTCGCGGATTAAAAAAGGCGTTTCCTGGGAGATTCCTTTCAGGTAAGCCAAAAGCTCCTCGGCATCCTCTGCCCTTGCGCTGCGGAATATAATTTTCTTATGGTTGATCTCTATTTCTTCCTGTTGGTAAAACATGGCAATTCCTCCTATCTGCTTCTTTTCTGCTTTTTCAACATGGCGTCTCCCCTATACTGGGACAATTTCCCCAAGGCTGAAGGAATACAGGAGCCGCTCCTTTACTTTTTTCCCCACTGCCCGCTCAATGGCTTCTTGGTACAATTCCAACTGGGTGCGGTAGCGGCCTGCAAGCTCTGCGGCAGACGCCACCTTATCAGTCTTGTAGTCCAGAAGGACAATTTCGCCGTCTTCCTCAAAGAATACATCGATAATTCCCTGTATCAGAACCATCTCCCTGCTGGAAGTCCCCTCTAAAGCTTCGCAGGCAGGCTTGCCCATCACAAAGGGCTTTTCCCTGCAGAGCTTTCCCTGCTTTGCCGCGGCCTGCATCCGTGCCCCAAGCTTTGTCCGCAAAAATTTCCGTATGGCTGGCAGCCTGACAAACGGCTGCAGGCTTTCCTCTATTTTCTTTTGCTCCGCCAATTCCCGGAATTGCTCCTGCAAAGTTTCCGGCGGCCGGGTAAAATCGTAGCATTCCAACATGCGGTGCATCGCAGTCCCCCGCTTTGCCCCGATATTTTCCTCCTGCACCCCTTCCATAAATGCCGGGATATACCGGTCCCTCTGCCCTTCCTCCGCCTTGCCCGCCACAGGTTCCTCCGGCAGCGGGAACATCATTTCTGATTCCTCCGCCAAAGCCTGGTCCATAGCACGGCGCTTAAATTCGGACACAGACACCTTGGTTTTCATGGCAACTTCATGTTCATAAGGGTATTCATAGGAAAGCCGCGCGGCAACCTGCCCTTCCCATTCCGGCTCTGGCTCCTGCAATTCCGCCAGAAGCTGGACACGCGTCAGCCCTTCTTCTGCAGTTTCCCATACTTCCTGCTCCTTTAGGCCCTCCTGTTTCACCAGCGTAAGGGGGCAGTTTTCCGGCGCGCAAGACCTGGCTAAAAGCAGGAACTGCAAAAAAGTATTGCTGCCCAGACGGCTTAAGAACGTCAGGAACCCGTCCTCTGCAGTAACGGCCTGCAGGGAAGGGAGCTTTTCCTCTGCCTTTTTCAAAACCCCTGTCAGCACCAGCTTTTCTTTCGCCCTTGTAAGGGCCACATAGAGCACCCGCAGCTCCTCCCCTACATTTTCCATAAAGGTTTTCCGGGCTAAGAACCGCCTTGTTAAGCCCGGCGTCCGCAGGCGGCGCTGCACGTCCACCACATCTATGCCAAACCCAAGGCTGGGGTGGAGCACCACCCGTTCCCGCTGGTCCTGGTTATTGAACATTTTCCCAAGGCCGGACACAAATACAACCGGGAACTCCAGCCCTTTGCTTTTGTGGATGCTCATGATCCGCACCACGTCCTCTGCCTCCTCCCCTTCCGCAAGGGGGAAATCCACATCGTACTCCTGAAGCTGCTCCATGTAGCGGATAAAATGGAACAGGCCCCGGTAGCTGGTATTTTCATAGGCAATTGCCTTCTCCACCAGCATTTCCAGATTTGCCTGCCGGACTTCCCCGCCGGGAAGGGCATAGACATACGCTTGGTAGCCGGTTTCCTCCAGCACCTGGTAAAGCAGTTCGTGGATGGGGGTGTAGCTGGCCTTTTTCCTGAATTTTTCCAATAAATCCAAAAAACTGCGGAGCTTTTTCTGCTGGGTCCCTGTCAGGCCCCCCGGGGACTTGCTGGCAAAATCCATGACTGCCTGATAAAATTTCACCTTGGGGCATGCCGTCCGTATCACCGCCAAATCCTCCCCTGTAAGCCCCACAATGGGGGAAGAAAGCACGGCAGCCATAGGGATGTCCTGCCTTGGGTTGTCCAAAAGCCGCAGCAGGTTTAAGGCGGTCTGCACCTCAACGGCTGAAAAATACCCTGTCCCGGAAGACGCCCGTACTGGAATCCCCAGTTCCCCTAAGATTTTCACAAAGGCGTCCGCCCAGCTTCCCATGGAGCGCAGCAAAATGACAATATCGGAATAGCGGACCGGCCGCAGCGTCCCCGGGCTGCCATCATTTGGCATTTCTTCCGTCACCATCTGGCTCTCCATCATTTTCTTGATTTCCATGCCCACTGCTTTGGCTTCCAGTTCCTGGGGCTTTGTGCCCTTCTCCTCCGGGTTTGGCTCCACTACCAAAAAGCAAGGCTCAAACATCCCCGGTTCCCCTTCCGGGAAGGCTGCGCCGGGGTAAAGCGCCGCCTTGGCATCATAGGTAATGCCGCCAATGTCCTCTTTCATGACACGGTAAAATATATCGTTAGCCAGACCAAGGACCTGGGGCCTGCTGCGGAAATTCATCCGCAGGTCAATCCGCTGCCTGCTGCTTTCCTCCTGGGTATAGGTATTGTATTTTTCCATAAAAAGCTCCGGCCTTGCCATGCGGAACCGGTAAATGCTCTGCTTTACGTCCCCTACCATGAAAATATTGGAAATCCCTTCGGCTTCCTTGGAAACGGCCTTTAGAATGGCTTCCTGCACATAGTTGGAATCCTGATATTCGTCCACCATGATTTCCGCATAATTTTTCCTCAGCTCCGCAGCAGTCCGGCTGGGCTCCTTGGTCTTGCCTTCCACTAAGATTTTCAGGGCAAAATGCTCCAAATCATTAAAATCCAGTATGTTCCGCTCCCGCTTTTTTTCTGAAAATTTTTCCATGAAATACAGAGCCGTTTCCACCAGCATATCCGCCACCGGGCGGTTTTTCTGCATGTCCTTAACCATTTCCTGGGGGCTTTGGAATAAAAACTGCTCCTTCACTTTTTTTATGGAGTCCTTTACTTCATTGCGCAGTTTCTGTATCCGGTTTTTTTTCTCCATGTCCCCTTCAAATTTCCTTGCGGATGGAAGGCGCGCAAAGGAACAGCCGCAGATTCTTTCGTAATACTGCTGGTAAGTGCTGCTTGCCCCAATCCGTTCCATGGCCTGCGCTTCCTGCCCCAGCAGCGGCCCATACATAAAAGGGCCGTCCCCTTCCATGCTTAAGTCCCTGCAAATGCCCATCTGCAGCGCCCACTGGCCGCTGATGCTGTCCAGATAGGCGAGGAGCTCCCCTGCCAGCGGGAGGGCTTCAAATTCTTCCATGTTTTGGATGTGGAAAGGCTTTTTGCAGTTGTAAAGCCATTCTTCCGGCCAGGGGTAGCTCATGGCAAATTCAAACAGCTTTAAAATGGCGTCCTTTAAGGGCATGTCATTTTTCCCAGTGGCAATCGTTTCCGACAGCGCAAGGAATTCCGGCTTTGCTTCCTGGTAAAAATGTTCCAGCACCTGGTCCAGCACATCGCTTTTCAGCAGTTTCAGTTCCCCTTCCTCTGCTACCCGGAAATCCGGGTCTAAGTCTATCCGGTGGAAATAATTGCGTATCACGGAAAGGCAGAAACTATGTATGGTAGTTATCTGCGCATTGTGCAGCAAAGTCTGCTGCCGCTGGAGATGGGGGTTTTCCGGCTGCTGCCCCAACGCCCGTTCAATAGCTGCGCCAATGCGCTCCCGCATCTCCGCCGCCGCCGCGTTAGTATATGTCACAATCAGCAGCTTGTCAATATCCACCGGATGTACGCTGTCTGTGATTTTCCGTATAATCCGCTCCACCAAAACTGCCGTCTTGCCGCTGCCTGCTGCTGCCGACACAAGGAGGTTCCGGCCTTCCAGCGAAATGACTTGCTGCTGCTCTTTCGTCCATTTTTTTTCCATTGCCTTATCCCTCCTTTGCCCCATTCCCGGTTGCTGTCTCCCCGCCCGTCCTGGGCTGCCCTCTGCCATTTCCTTCTTCTGCTTCCCCCAGTCCGGCTTCCCGCATACGTGCCAGGATTTCCGTTTCATCCTTAATATCCTCAAGCTTCCGGTAGCCCCAGCCCGGGGAGGAGCTGTCAAAGCCGCAGACCCCATGGTAGGGGCAGTAGTCGCACCCGGTATCGTCCCCAAGCTGGTAAGGCTCCGCCCCGATTTCCCCATCAAAAATCCGCCTGCCAATATCCCGGATTTTGTGGTTCACATAGCGGGACAGGATTTGGAACTCCTCCTTCCCCGCCCGCTTTGCCTTTTTGCTGACGCTCCCGTCCTCCGGTTCCCCAGCTACCCCTTTTAATTTCAGTTCTTCCAAAATTTTTTCCTGAATTTCCTCGTCCGTGCTGGCGGAAGTCCCCTCAATGACAGGGTCGTCCAAATGGTAATAGTACATGCCGCCGGGGATGATTTCCCTGTCCGGGTATTTCCGCCGCATCAGCTCCATGGCGGAATTCAGATACACCACAAGCTGGAGCTGCAGGCCGTAATACAGGGACAAAAGCTGGAACTCCCGGTTCCCAGATTTATAGTCAATGACTTTCACATAGACCTGGCTCCCCTCTTTCCTGGTGTCCACCCGGTCAATCCTGCCCCGGAGCCGCATTTTTTCCTCGTCGCTTAAAATAAAGTTTACCGCGTCCAGATTTTCCGCAAAGGAAAAGGAAATCTCATAGCCCTCCGGGGAAAAATGGCTGGTTTCCACCTGCGCCGCAATGGTTTCAATGGTCCGCCTTAAAATCCGTTTCATCCGCTCCAGCAGGTAAGCCGTCCGGGCCTGCTGGAACAGGAGGCTGTCAAAGCCGGAACCCAGCGTTTCCTCAATGGCCTGCTGGATCAATTCTTCCTTTACGTCCTCCGGCACGTCAAACCAGTGGTAGCCCCGTTCCTCCATATGGTTGGAGTAGCGTTCCAAGGCTTCGTGGAACATATTCCCCATGTCCACCGGGGCAAATTCCCCCAGCCTGCGCTCTTTCAGGTCCAGGCCGTATTGGAGGAAATGGCTAAAGGCACATGCGCTGAACTGCTCCAGCCTGGTAACGCTGTTTTCCAGCACCTTGCCATACAGCTCCCTTGTCACCTCAGCCCCCATGGGCTTTGCATGGTAGCGGTAAAAAGCGGCTTCTAAAAATGGCTGCACCTGCTCCCGCCACCCATCCTGCGACAGATACCAGCGGAACAGCCCCTTCCATTCCGGGTACACCTGGCCTTTCTTAGCCTTGCGGATGCCTTCCACCAGATATTTCAGGCTGCTTTTGGGCGTAACGATTGCATCCGGCAGGCTTGCACCCCCTTCCTGCCCCTTGCCGGAAACTCCCCCAGAGCCCGCCGGATTGCCTGTATTCTGGGAATTTCCTGCCGTACCTTTGGGCACATTCCGCGACATGGCCTTCCCAAGCCCAAATTCATCCTCCACCCGGACTGGGCGCAGTTCTGGGAACATGCGCAGAAGCGTCCCAACCAGATAGGATTTCCTTGTTTCCTTCCCATCCTGGCTGACCCGGAACCATGTGGCATACAGCTTTTCCGATGGCTTTGTCAGATTTAAGTAGAGATAAAATTTCTGGATAAAGCTACGCTCCCGGTCCGTGGGGGCAAGCTCCATGCCATGGGCTGCAAACAGTTCCCGGTCTGCCTGGGAAATAATCCCCCCATGCTCCTGCGCCTTAGGGATCAGCCCGTCGTTGACCCCTGCAAAAAACAGCACTTTAATGTCTGAAAGCCTTGTCCTTTCAATATCGCCGAACACCACCCTGTCATAACCCGGCGGGATAATCCCTACCGCCGCCGCTTCCAGGCCAGCTTCCAAAATTTCCCGGTACTCCCGGACATTCATCCGCTCCTCCCCCAAAAGCTCCACCATCTTGTCCAGCAAATCCATGACAATCTTATAAATCTGGGCATACTCCTTGGCAAGGGCAGTTTCCCCTTCCTCTGTTAAAGATTCCTCATACTCCGCAAGCTGACCTTCCATGTCAAGCTGGAAGGCAAGGCCATACAAAGCCTTTGATTCTTCCCGCACCGTATGGCGCTGCCCGTCTTTTTTGCGGAACGCTTCCCATAAGGGGGAAATCTGGGCAATGAATTTTTCCCGCAGGGAATTGATATGCCCCAGTTCCTCCGCAGACTCCACCGAGCCACGGCGCACCCATGTTTTCTGCCACTTCCGGTATCCACGGATATTCTCTGCCAGCAGGTAATTTTCCAAAATATCCACGTCCTCCAGCGCCCAGCCAGAAAGCCCGCAGCGGAAATAGCCCAGCACCGCTTCATAGGAAAAATCCTGCTCCACCAGCAACAACGCCTGCTTTAAAAATTCCGTCATGGGATGGAACACAATATTTTTCCGGGCATCCAAAAACAGTGGGATTTGGTATGTGCCGAAAATCTCATTTGCATAATTCCCATAGCGTTCCACATCCCCGCAGACAATGGCAATGTCCTTGTAGCGGTATCCCTGTTCCCGCACCAGCCGCTTGATTTCCCTTGCAATAAAATGAAGCTCCTGCCTGGGGGTCTGTAAGGAATACATCTGGATATCCAAATGATCCCCTCCGGCTGCCCCGCAGCCCTCCGCCCCTTCCGGAACCTGGCTGCCTTGCGCCGCCTTCCCCTGACGTTTCCCGCCCCCATAATAAGGCCGCGGCCGGAACCGGAACAGGTTCTGCTCCAGCCACAGCAGGGAGGGGGATCCTGCAAACCTGCTGTTCCCGGAATGTTCCACCCAGCAGGGGTCCTTTACCTCCACGTGGTTCCTCCCTGCAATGTCCAGCAAGGCAGAAACCGTCTTTTTGCTCATATAAAACAGTTCCTGGACCCCCTGGCACCGGTAAGGGTCTTCCCTCCCATCCAGAGTAACCGTCACTATAATTTCATCCGTCAGCAAGCACAAGGCTTCCAGCAAATAGTATTGCACAGGGGTAAACCCAGTGAAGCCGTCCAGTACGATCACGGAGCCTTTCAGGATCCTGGACTGGCCCGCTACCTGCGCCAGCACCTCCAAAAGCTCCTCTGTTGTGATGAATTTCCCTTCCAGATAGTCCAGAAACCCCTGGTACATGGTCTGGATATCCTGGATTTTATACCGGAACAGGGGGGACTGGCTTTCATCCCCGATAAAAGTATCCAACTGCCCAGGCTGCACCCGGTACTGGGTCAGCTCGGAAATAATGGACTTTACATCGGTGATGTAGCCCGTCCTTTTCATCCCTGCCCCCAGCAGCTTTAAATTCCCCTGCTGCTCCTCCGCCACCCGGCGCAGCAAAAGGTTTTTCCCTGTTTCCTCTAAAATGCTTAAATTCCCCATCCCCAGTTCGTCAAAAATCCGGTAGGCAAGCCTTGGGAAGCTTACCACGTCCACATTCATAATGCTGTGGTCCTTCTGGCGGCTTACCAGCTCCCGCTGGGTCTGCATCGTAAACTGCTCCGGCACCAGCACGAAAAACGTTTTCTCCTGTTCCTTCTGGGCTTCCTGTAAAACCTTCTGGTAGACGTAATGGGATTTCCCGCTGCCAGAACCCCCAAACACCAACTGCAATGACATTCTTTGCCCTCCTTCCAAAAACAAAAGTGGGCTCCCGCCACATCCCTATGGCAGGAGCCCAGCGCTATTCCTTCGCCTTATTCCTCTATTGGGCAATAACGTTTTGGGAACTTATCGCGCCCGCATACATGCCGCTCCATGTCTGTTTCCGTTATGATATAATCCCCTTCCCTTAAGAAAGTCAGCCCCCTGCGGTTCTGGATGAATGGGCACACCACCACGCCGTCCTCCCGGGTAATTTTTATCAAGTTATCCGTTTTAATCCATCCTGTCGTCACTACAGAAGTCCACGGCATAAACCCGTCTTCCATTCCTTTCCCAAGTTCGTACTCCACTGCCTCCACTTCAAAAGAGCTTCTCTTATACTTCTTCATAATTCCCACCCATCCTTTACTCAACATTCTGCCTTATATGGTGCAGCCTTCCAAAATTCCGATACAGCCACCCTTCTTCCTACTAATAATATACCTCAAAATTAGAAAAAACTCAACTAATTTTCTGTCCTTTGTATAAATTCCACCATATTTTTCAATACTAATAAAAGACTTTGTGCCTAAGAGAACTGAAAGGAATGGAAAATATGGAAGAAACTACCACGCAGCAGAAAAACCAGAATGAAAATGAAGAAATCAAAGAAATGGGGCAGCTTACCTTAGACCAGGGGAAATCCCGCCATAAAATCCACCTGCTTTCCATTATTGGGGAAATCGAAGGCCATGAAAGCCTTGCCCCCAATACCAAAACAACAAAATATGAGCATGTGCTGCCCAAGCTTGCATCTATCGAAGATGACGGCAACATTGACGGGGTTCTTGTGATTATCAATACAGTAGGCGGGGACGTGGAATCCGGCCTTGCCATTGCAGAAATGCTTTCCTCCCTAAGCAAGCCCACAGTTTCCCTTGTGCTGGGGGGCAGCCATTCCATCGGGGTACCGCTGGCTGTTTCCACGGATTACTCTTATATCGTGCCTACTGGGACTATGGTCATCCATCCCGTGCGGCTAAATGGGCTGGTTATCGGCGCGCCGCAGACCTACGACTATTTCCAGCAGATGCAGGACCGGATTACCGGGTTCGTGGCAAGCCACTGCTTTGCCACGCAGGAACAATTGGAAAAAATGATGATAAACACCAGTATGCTGACAAAGGACCTGGGAACCATCCTTGTCGGGAACCAGGCGGTAAAAGAAGGGATTATCAATGAAGTTGGGGGGATTGACGAAGCCATGAAAAAGCTGCACAGCATGATTGCAGAATATAAAGGGGAAGAAATGGATTAAGCAGGCAAGCCAACAGCAACTCCCCCATTGCACCGACGGTATCTGTGCAATGGGGGAGTCCCTTAACCATTACTCCCCAAGCCTCGACGCAGCCACCGCTACGCCTGCGTTTGTGAAGCAGCACTCTCAGAAAAATATTCTGCGTCAAACTATCCAAAACTTAATTTTCGTTGTACTAGCATTCCCCCATCAGGTACTTATACAGCCCTTCATAGCGGAACTTGGACGCATTCCAAGAATAATCGTTTGCCATTGCCCGGTCTACCATCTGGTTCCACTGGCGTTTCTTATCGAAGAAAATCTGTTTGGAGTAGTTGATGACATTCAGCATTTCTTCCCCATTATAGTTAGTGAAGGAGAAGCCGTCCCCTACATTATCATACTCGTTATAAGGCTGCACGGTATCCTTTAAGCCGCCCGTTTCCCGTACAATGGGAATTGTCCCATAACGGAAGGAAATCATCTGGGTCAGGCCGCAGGGCTCAAACCGGGAAGGCATCAGGAAAGCATCTGCCGCGCCATACAGCTTGTGTGCCAAATCATCGGAATAACAGATATTTGCGGAAATCTTATCTGGGTATTTCCATGCAAAATGGCGGAACATATTTTCATACTGTGGATCACCAGTCCCGATGACAACCAACTGGGTATAATCGTCAATAATCCGCTCAATCACATAATTAATCAAATCCAAGCCCTTCTGGTCGGTCAGACGGGAAATTAAGCCGATCATATAGCGTTTCTTATCCACTGCAAGGCCCAATTCCTGCTGCAGCTTTTCTTTGTTAAGGGCTTTCTTTTTCCGGTGGTTGCTTGCATCATAATTCACATACAGCTTCTCGTCGGTAGCCGGGTTGTATACATTGTAGTCAATCCCGTTAACAATGCCCTGCATATCCATATGGCGGGCAGAAAGCAGCCCATTCAGCCCCTCCCCATAATAATTCGTCTGGATTTCCTGTGCATAAGTATCGCTTACGGTGGTAATATAGTCTGCATACACCAGCCCGCCTTTTAACATGTTGGCGTCTTTCTTAAATTCCAGCTTATCTGGCTTGAACAAGTCGGTTGGGAACCCGGTTAAGCCCTTCATGGTCTTTACATCCCAGATCCCTTGGAATTTCAGGTTGTGGATGGTAATAATGGATTTCATGCCCCAGAAGAACATATCCCCTTGGAATTCTGTCCTTAAGTACACTGGGATAAAGCCGGTTTCCCAGTCATGGCAATGGATAATCTGCGGCTGGAAATTGATTAATGGGAGCATGGAAAGCACCGCTTTGTCAAAGAATACGAATTTCTCTATGTCAAACCGGATGTCCCCGTAAGGCAGGAAGCAGTCGAAATATTCCTGGTTGTCAATAAAGTAGTAGGTAATGCCGTCCATTTTGTACTGCAGGACCCCTACGTACTTATTCTGTATGTAACTCCCGCAGCTCATGTAAAAATGGGTCACATACTCAAACTGGTTCCTCCATTTTTCCGGGATGCAGGTATAATTCGGGAGCACAACCCTGATATCCCAGTCATTCTTGTCAAATTCCTTCGGCAGCGCCCCGCATACATCGGCAAGCCCGCCAGTTTTGATAAAGGGCACACATTCCGATGCCGCAAACAGAATTTTTCTCATAAAATTAATCCTCCACAATATATTATTTTTAAACTATGGTTTCCAACGCCTGTTCCAGATCAGCTATAATATCCCCTGCATTTTCTATCCCCACGGACAGGCGGATTAAATCCGGCGCAACCCCTGCTTCTTCTAACTGCGCATCTGTCATCTGCCGGTGGGTATGGCTGGCCGGGTGCAGGACGCAGGTCCTTGCGTCTGCCACATGGGTCACAATAGCAATCATTTTCAATTTATCCATAAAGCCTACTGAAACTTCCCTGCCTCCTTTTAAGCCGAAGGAAATAACGCCACAGGTGCCATTTGGCATGTATTTCTGCGCCAGCCCATAATATTTGCTGCTTTTAAGCCCTGCAAAATTTACCCAGGCCACTTTCTCATGGCCTTCTAAAAATTCTGCTACCTTCTGGGCATTTTCACAATGCCTTGGCACCCTTAAATGCAGTGTTTCCAGACCTACATTCAGGAGAAATGCATTCTGCGGGGACTGTATGGAGCCCAAATCCCGCATAATCTGCGCCGTAGCCTTGGTGATGTATGCCCCTTTCCCAAATTTTTCCGTATATACAATCCCATGGTAGGTAGGGTCTGGCTGTGTCAGCCCGGGATACTTATCGGCATGTGCCGCCCAGTCAAAATTCCCGCTGTCCACAATGCATCCCCCCACGCACATGGCATGGCCGTCCATATACTTGGTGGTGGAATGCGTCACAATGTCCGCCCCCCACTCAAAAGGCCGGCAGTTTACCGGCGTCGGGAAGGTATTGTCCACAATCAGGGGGACCCCATGGTTATGGGCTGCCCTAGCAAATTTCTCAATGTCAAGGACAACCAGCGCCGGGTTTGCCACCGTTTCTGCAAACAGCACCTTGGTATTGGGCTGGAAAGCCTGTTCTAACTCCTCCAAGGATGCGTCCGGGTCTACAAAAGTACATGCAATCCCCTGCTTTTTCAGGGTCGCCCCAAATAAGTTAAATGTCCCCCCATACACTGTGGAGGAACATACCATATGGTCCCCTGCTTCGCAGATATTAAATACTGCATAATAATTTGCTGCCTGCCCGGAAGATGTGAGCATAGCCGCCACACCGCCCTCCAATTCACAGATTTTCCCTGCAACTGCATCATTGGTAGGGTTCTGCAGCCTTGTATAAAAATATCCGCTGTCCTCTAGGTCAAATAGCCTGCCCATCTGGTCGCTGGTATCGTATTTGAATGTGGTGCTCTGGTAAATGGGAAGTACCCTTGGTTCCCCCTTTTTTGGATGCCAGCCAGATTGGACGCATTTTGTTTCAATCTGGTAATCGCCCATGCAATATCTCCTCCTATATGCATACAGCCGCCCGCCTGGACACGCAGCGGCTGTATGGCTAATAATATGCTGATTTAATCTAAGCTTATGTAATCGTTGTTATTCCTTGCGCCCCCAAACCCTTGGTCTGCATTAGAAGCCAGCGCATACTCTGCACGGAGGATAAATTTGGCAACAAGCTGCTTGAGCATGTCTGCCTGCTCGGAAAGCTCCTGGCTGGCCGCCGCACTTTCCTCTGCGGTAGCGGAGTTGGTCTGCACTACGCTGGAAATCTGGTTGATGCCCAATGTCACCTGTTCAATTGCGCCTGCCTGTTCTTCTGCCGCATCCGCAATCTTATCCACCTTGCCAGAAGCAGAACGCACTTCATCTACAACCTTCACCAGGGACTGTGCTGTAGAATCTGCAATCTGCGTCCCGCGGCTGACTGCCTTAATGGAGCTTTCAATCAGTTCTGCCGTATTCTGGGATGCCACGGAGCTCTTGCTTGCTAAGTTGCGCACTTCATCGGCAACTACTGCAAAGCCTTTTCCTGCCGTCCCTGCACGGGATGCTTCCACCGCCGCATTGAGGGCCAGTATGTTTGTCTGGAATGCAATATCTTCAATGGTCTTAATAATTTTCCCAATTTCATCGGAAGTACGGGTAATTTCTTCCATGGCGTTCATCATGTCGCGCATCTGCTGGTTACATTCCTCTGCCTCGTCCCCAGCCATGGTAGACTGTTTCTTTGCTTCCAATGCATCTGTTGCCGTATCTTTTACCTGCGTGGAAATCCCAGCTATGGTAGTAGCAAGCTCCTCTACTGCCGCTGCCTGCTCCGTAGAGCCCTGGGAAAGGGCCTGCGCCCCAATGGATACCTGGTCGGAACCTGCCGCCACCTGGTCTGCGCTGCGGTTAATCTGCCCTAATGTTATGCTCAGATCACGGTTCAGCTTACGGATTGAAGATAACAGCCCCTGGAATTCCCCTACATAATGTTCCTCTGCACGGGTGCGCACGTCAAAATTCCCGTCCGCCATCTCGCTCAGCAGCCTGGAAGCATCGGTAACAACATCCTTCAAAGTTTCCGCCATCTTGCGGAATGCATCTGCCAGCCTGCCCAGCTCATCCCTTGATTTGTAGCTGATAGCGATTTCAAAGTCCCCATCCACAATCTTTTCTGCAGATTTTTCAATTTCCCGGAGGGGCTTGGTAATCGACCGTGTCAGGTAAAGGGACAGGATAACTGTAATCAGCAGCGCCCCGCCGGCCAGCCCAAGCTGCAGCAGGATCAATTCTTCCTGCATCTTAACCGTTTCCTCAAAATCTGTTTCTGCGGAACCTTCCGCCACCTCGCTGATTTTTATCAGCGCATCGACTGCCTCGTCCACCAATGGCTGGTATTCATTCAGCAGCATGGCCTGGGCTGCCTCCCTGTCTGTATTCACAAGCTCCAATACGGTATGCTGCATCTCTACTGCCCTTGTAATCTTATCGGAAAAAGCATCCAGCAGCTCTTTGCTCCCGGTAAAGTTAGCAAACAGCCAGTCCCCATTTTCTGACAGTAAATCCAGTTCCTTGTCCATATCAGACATGTACGTTTCCGTTTTCTCTGCTTCATCCTCCATGGCAATAAAGGAAAGGTCCTTTACAATAATCTGCAGGCCGCGGCGCATGCTCATGACTTTATGGGTAATCTGGTAGCCAACCTTGTAAAACTCCGAATACCTCTCTGAATTCTGATTAAGCCCGCGGATTGCAGTAAATACGGTTGCGCAAAACAATAGGATGATAATCATAAATGTAACTAATAATTTTGTTCCAATCTTTAGGTTCTTCATGTTTGTCCCCCTGTATTTTATTCTGAATAATTGTGATACACAGCCTGCACGTCGTCATCTTCTTCCAGCAAATCCAAGGTTTTCTGGAGGTTCTTAATGGCAGTTTCATCCGTCAGTTCCACCCAGGTCTGGGGAATCATCGTAACTTCCGCAGACGCCATGGAAATCCCTTCCTCCTCCAGCTTCTGCCGGACTTCACTGAAAGAATCCGGGCTGGTAATCACTTCAAAGCTGTCATCTTCCTCTGAGAAATCCTCCGCCCCGGCGTCTAACGCCGCCATCATCAGTTCATCCGCATCCATGCTGCAGTCTTCCTTGCCAATGATAATCTGGCCTTTCTTGTCAAACATATAGGACACGCACCCTGGCGTCCCTACGTTCCCGTTCCCTTTGGTAAACGCGCTCCTTACGTTGGCTGCCGTCCGGTTCTTATTGTCGGTCAGGGCGTCCACAATTATCGCCGTGCCGTTTGGCCCATAGCCTTCATAAGACACAAATTCATAATTGACGGAACCTGCATCCCCGGCCGCTTTCTTAATGCCCCGGTCAATGGTGTCATTGGGCATGTTGTTTGCCTTAGCCTTGGCAATCACATCCCTAAGCCGGCTGTTATTGGCTGGGTCAGGCCCGCCCTCTTTCACGGCAACCGCAAGCTCCCTGCCAATAATGGTAAAAATTTTTCCTTTTGCCGCATCATTTTTTTCTTTTTTATGCTTGATGTTGGCAAATTTCGAATGTCCTGACATAAATTTTCCTCTTTCCTCTTTTCTGTTTCTATTTTTCTTTCTATTCTACCATGTTCTAAGAAATAAGACAAGATTTTCTGTTACGCTTTCACAACCTTTCCATTAGTTTCCTGAAATCCCCTTATTTTTCTGCGGCTTTTCCGTCCGTTTCCCCTTCCGGCCCTTCTTCCAGTTCCGTCACCCTTACCATATGGATAATTTTGTCCCGGACAGAAAGCACATGGAACTGCCAGCCGCCCCAGCAAAGCTCAAACTGCTCCTGCTCCCCTGGGATTTTCCCAATCAGGGAAACCAAAAAGCCATTGAGGGTTTCGTATTCCTCCTCCTGGGAAATCCCCAAAACCTCGCATACTTCATGGAAAGGCGCAAGGCCGCTCATCAAAAAACTCCCGTCCGGCTGCCTTGCAACCATGGTTTCCTCCTTGTCATACTCGTCGAAAATATTCCCTACAATTTCTTCAAGGATATCCTCCATGGCCACAATCCCGGAGGTCTGCCCATACTCGTCCACCACAATAACCATATGGCTTTTCCGGGACTGCATCCCCTTGAAAAGCCCATTGATATTCCTTGTTTCCGGGATGAAGATCGCCTCCCGCACCAGCCCCGGGATGTCCTGTACCGCCCAGTCCAGGCGCTCCCCCTTCCGGCTCTCAATCATAACGTCCTTCATATGTATGATCCCGATGATATTGTCAATGTCTTCTTTGTACACTGGGAACCGGGAGTTGTTCCCTTCCAGAATAAATTCCAGCACATCCTTAAGCTGCATACGCCCCTCAATGGCAGCCACATGCTTCCGGTGTGTCATGATATCTTTTGCTTCCTTGTCGTCGAATGCAAAGATATTGTGTATCATCTCTGCTTCGCTGGCCTGCAGCACCCCCTGCTCATGGCCTTCCTTTACCATGGAAATGATTTCTTCTTCCGTCACGTCGTCGAAGCTTTCATTCGGGTCCAGGCCAGCCAGCCGTACAACAAGGTTGGATAGCTTTTCTGCCGGGTAAGTATAGAAGCACAAGGCCGCTGCCATGCCATGGACAATGCCCGCCAATGCAAACAGCCACTGCTCCGGCCTCCTTGCCGCGATTTTCTGGGGGGCAATAATCCCCAGCACTGCAAACAGGAACACGCCGGCTACCACTGCCGCCCCAAAGCACAGCCCCTGAAATACAGGCCCTGCTTCTGCCCCAAAAAAGCTGCGGATAAAAAATTTCCCCAAAAGCCGGATTTGGTAAATCCCGAAAATGCCGCTGGCCAAAGCCACCACAATCTGGATGGCATGCCTTGTCTTATACGGGTCATCCATCACTGTAAGCAGCCACAATGCATGCTTATTCCCTTCTTCTGCCCGTTTCCCTACCTGGCTTTCCGTTACCTCCTCCAATGCGGTAAGGAACCCGTAAAGCGCCCCTGTCACCGCCACCAATACAAAAAATACTATCAGCCCTATGGCCGGGCTGCCACCATCGTCCATTCTTCCTGCTCCTTTTGCATTTGTATTCTCAAACACTTGAAATATACCATTTTCATGGATATTAGTCAAGATTTATGTATACAGTTCCAGACTGATTTCAAGCGCCCTGTCGACTTTCCTCAATATTTCGCTGTCAAGGCGGCATACCCTGTCCTTAAGCCGCTGCTTGTCAATGGTGCGGAGCTGTTCCAAAAGTACCACGGAATCTTTCATCAGGTCGTATTTCGACGCTTCCAATTCCACATGGGTGGGCAGCTTCGCCTTGTTCATCTTAGATGTAATCGCCGCGCAGATGACGGTAGGGCTATGGCGGTTCCCAATATCGTTCTGAATAATCAGCACCGGGCGCACCCCGCCCTGCTCGGACCCTATGACTGGGCGCAAATCTGCATAATAAATATCTCCTCTATGAATAACCACTTTCCTCACACTCCAAAACTTTATAGGTTATTTCCTATTCTTCCCAATTTTTTCGTGTGTATACCGGCCGCCTGCCAAATTTTTTCCCGGGGCAATGGGTCCTTGCAGCCGCCCCTCCACGGGCATTTGGCTCCCGCAGGCAATGTATCCGCAGGGCGCTTCGCCATGCAGCCGCCCTTTGCGCGGGTATTTGGCCGCTCCGGCGGAAAGCAGGGGGTTCCTGCACCGGGAGGGCCTACTCCCAAAAATAATCCTTTGCCTGTACTATTTCCCCGCCCTTTTTATAAACCCTTGGGATACGCTTGCCCAGATCACAGGCAAATTCATAGTTGAACCTGCCGGAAAGCTCCCCAATCCCCTCCATGGTAATGGTTTCTGCGCCGTCCGTCCCAACCAATGTCACCGTGTCACCTTCCGCCGCTTCCGGGATATCCGTCACATCCACCATAAACTGGTCCATGCAGATGCGGCCGCAGATGGGCGCCCTCCGCCCATGGACCAGCACATAGCCCCGGTTGGAAAGGCTCCTTGGGTAGCCGTCCCCATACCCCACCGGGATGGTGGCAATCCTCTGGTTCCCTGATGTTTCATAAGTTGCGCCATAGCTGACTGCCCTGCCCTGTTCCAGTTCTTTCAGGAACACAATGCAGCTTTTCAGGGAAAGTGCCGGGCGCAAGCTTATGTTTTCTTTCTGCACCTCGCTGGAAGGCCACATGCCATACAGGCTGATTCCGGCCCGCACCAGGTCCATATGGGCTTCTGGCATGTCAATGATAGCCGCGCTGTTGGAGCAGTGGGCTATGGGGATGGAAATTCCATACCCTGCCAGCATCTTTTGCATGGCGCCGAACCTTTCCATCTGGCTTATTGCCATGGACTTGTCTTTTGCGTCGGATTTAGCAAAATGGGTAAAAAGCCCTTCTACTATGATATGCCCCATCCCGGCAATCTGTGCCACTTCCCCTGCCGCCTTCTCGGTAGCCTGAAACCCCAGGCGGCTTAGCCCGGTATCAATTTTCACATGGACGGGAAGGCTTGTTCCCTGGCGGCTTAAAAATTCTTCCAGCCCTTCGGCCTGCTGCAGGGAATAAATGGTGGGGCGGATCTCCTGTCCCACCAGTCCCTGGTACTGCTCCGGGAATACGGCCCCCAGTACCAATATGGGCTTTTCCAGCCCATTCCGCCGCAAAATCCAGGCCTCCTCTGCCGTTGCAACTGCATAGCCCCAGACGATGTCCAGCGGTTCCAGTTCTTTCCCTATGGGAACCGCGCCATGGCCATAGCCGTCCGCCTTGATGACTGCCATAATTTTTGCGCCTGCTGCAATATGCCGCCCCATCTGCCCCACATTATAAAGTATTGCATCCAAATCAATTTCCGCAACTGCCCTGCGATATAAATTCATTTCCTACCTTCCTTTGCTTCCCTGTTTTCCTTGCTGTGGAGGACAGCCCGGATTCCGCCTAAAATATCTCTCGCAGTCATCCCGTAAGCCCCTGCTTCCGCTGCCTGCCTGTCTGCCGCAGCCCCGTGGAGGCATACCCCTACGGGGGCGGCCTGTCCGGGCTCCATCCCCTGGGCGATAAGCCCTGCCAGCACCCCTGACAGCACATCCCCAGACCCTGCGGTTGCCATTCCGTGGTTCCCGCTGGTATTGACATACGCACGGCCATCCGGCAGCGCCGTAACTGTCCTTGCATCTTTCAGCACGCATACCACATGGTATTCTGCCGCAAATGCACGGGCTTCCTGCAAAAGGCCCTGCTGGATTTTGGGTATGCTGCTCCCGGTAAGCCTTGCCATCTCCCCTAAATGGGGCGTTACAATCACTGGCGCTTTGGCTTCTTTCAGCCATTCCGGGGATTCTGCTGCAATATTGAGCCCATCCGCATCTAAAACGACTGGGATTTCCGCCTTTTTTAAAAGATGCTTTATCAGCCTTCTGGCCCATTTCCCTGTCCCAAGTCCTGGCCCTGCTGCCGCCACAGTCGCCCAGGAAAGGGCTTCTTCCAATTGCTTTTCTAAGCTCTCCTCCCCCTCCTGCCCTGGCTGGTTCCCTGCCCCGCCATACGTTGTCAGGATTGCTTCCGGGAGGAGCGCCTGCAGAATTTCCCGGTTGGCTTCCTCTGTAAAAACCCGTACCATCCCGGCCCCTGTAACATATGAGGCCATCCCGCTTAAAAAGGCGGCCCCAGCCATGTTTTTCTGCCCGGCTATGGTAAGGACTTTCCCAAAAGTGCCTTTGTTGGAATACGGCGCCCTTGCCGGGATTAAGCCAATATCTTCGGTTCCCAGGGCAAATACCGACGGCTGTTCCCCCAGGAAGCTGTGGCGGCTTATCCCAATCTCTTTTACAAGGACCCTGCCGGCATATTCCGCCCCCGGGTACAGCAGCAGCCCCAGCTTGGCATAGGCAAACGCCACTGTCACATCTGCCCGGAACCCTATCCCCATCACTGCCCCGGTATCTGCGTGGATGCCGGAGGGGATATCCACGGCAACCTTCAGCCCCGTTTTCCGGTTCATGCCCTCAATGTATTCCCGGTAAACCCCCTGCAGCTCCCTTGTAAGCCCAATCCCAAACAGCGCATCCACAATTACGCCGAACTCCTGGCTGGGCATGGCGTCTGTTATGGCAATCCCGTACTTGCTTAAGATCTCCTTCTGCACCTTTGTTTCTTCTGATAATTTCCCATTGCCCGGGGGCATAAGGATGGTGGTTTCGTAGCCCCTCTGCCAGAGGATCCGCCCAATGGCAAGCCCGTCCCCGCCGTTGTTCCCATGCCCGCAGGCAATCAGGGCAGAACGCTCCCGTTCCCTGCCCTGCCCTGCAAAATACCCTTCAATTTCTTCTGCCACGCCCAGGGCTGCCCGTTCCATCAATACGAGGGAAGGCATCCCGAATGTTTCTATGGTATTCTTATCGCACTGCTTCATTTGGCTGCCGGTAACCAAAATTTCCATAATGGCCCTCCTATCCGGACGCCCGTATGCCACAGGCGCCCGATCCAAAAAAGACACTCCCAGCGTTTCCGCTAAGACTGCCTTTTTACTTTCCTGTTTTCTTATATTCGTCCCTATATTTCAAGTCAAAGGCACCTGTCACCTGGGCGCCAAAAACGTCATGGAGGTACGCATAGATCTCCCTGTTCTTGTCCTCAATGGCCTCTTTGCGGATGACTTTTTTCTTCAATTCCATACGGGTCTTGGCAATCCAGACAGCCAATTCTTCTTTTTCTTTCTCATTGCTGTCCATAATGCCATAACAATATTCCATGGTTTCCACCATCAACTGGTCATTGTCCATCTTCATCAGGTCCCCGATGCCCTCAAGTTCCTGCCGCGCCGATTCCATCCGCTGGTTGATTTCCGTAATCAGCCTCCGGTCTTCCTGAAGCCTTGGGGTTTCCTGCCCACGTTCCCCGATTTCGTCCATATTTACCACAATGTTTTTCATTAATTTATTCTTTATGGACCTTAACTCCTTAAGCTCCTGGGTCAGATGCCCCTGCCTGGACAAATGCCTGCTGACTTTTTGCTCCAGCTTTGCCACCTCTTTGGGTTTCACGCCGTCCTCAAATAGATGGTGCCATTTCTGGTCCAGCACCAGGGGAGGAAGGTTCTTATTCTGTGCAATTTGGGCAAATCCATGGCCCGTACTCTTTTTCTTGCTCATATGATCACTTCTTGTCTTTCGGTTTTTCTGTTTTTTCAATGTTATAGGACAACTGCATCAGGCTGTCTGAAAGGTGCACGTTTTCTACCACCACATGCCCGGGCAGCTCCAAATCCAAATGGGCAAAATTCCAGATTGCCCGAATCCCAAGGCTAACCAGCTTATTTGCTACCTCGTCCGCCTTTTCCTTCGGCAGCGTCAGCGCTGCAATGTCCACCTGGTTTTCCTTCAGGAACCCTTCCAGTTCTTCCATCATGCGGATTTTAATTCCCCTGACGGAAATTCCCTTCAGCGCCGGGTTCACGTCAAACAGCCCGTTGATAACAAACCCTCTTTTTTCAAATTTCAGGTAATTGGCCAGAGCCTGCCCAAGGTTCCCTGCACCTACCACAATGATATTGTGCTGCCGGTCCATCCCCAGGATCTTGCCAATCTCATCATAAAGATACTTTACATTATACCCATACCCCTGCTGGCCGAACCCGCCAAAATTATTCAGGTCCTGGCGTATCTGGGATGCAGTTACCCGCATCCTTGCGCTCAGTTCATTGGAGGAAATCCGCTCAGCCCCATCATCCAGAAGTTCCCCCAAATACCTGTAATACCGCGGCATCCTCCGAATGACTGCCTGTGATATTTCTTTCTCCATTGCTGTTCCTCCTGCCCAATACATCATTATATTCTTATGACATATATTCTTATATTATAATAACTTGGGGAATGGATGTCAATGTATGAAAAATTTTACGCTGTGGATGCGGCACTCAGTTCCGGGCGGAAAGCAGGTTTGCCTGACTATAAACGTGCCAGTAAGCTAACCTTCCTCCAATTCCATCAGTTCCTCCCACTTCCCATACAGCTCCTCCAGTTCCTTCTGCTTCTCCTCATACTCCTGATGGAGTTCCTGCAGTTTCGCAGAATTTGTCGCAACCTCGCTGTCCGAAAACGCCTCCTCCAGCTCCTTGATGCGCCCCTCCGCCTTCTCAATGCTGTCTTCGGTCCGTTTCCGGTCATTTTCCAGCTTCCGCTGCCTTGCCTGCTCCTCTTTTTTCTGCTTCCAGTCCGCCTTGCCGCTGCTGACAGGCCCGGCGCTTTGCTCTGCTTCCTGTTCCGGGGCGTAAATCTGGGTGAGTTCCTTGCATTTTTCCAAATAATAATCGTAATTCCCAAGATAATTCACAAGGGTTTCCCCTGTTAAATCCAGAATCCGTGTAGCCGCCTTGTTGATAAAATACCGGTCATGGGACACGAAAAGCACCGTCCCCGTATAACGGTTTAAGGCCTGCTCCAAAATTTCCTTGGAGGTAATGTCCAGATGATTGGTGGGCTCGTCCAAAATCAAAAAATTAGCTTCGGAAAGCATAAGCTTCGCCAGGGACACGCGCCCCCGCTCCCCGCCGCTCAGTTCGGAAATCCGCTTAAACACCTCGTCCCCGGTAAAAAGGAAAGCTGCCAGCACATTCCTGATTTCCGTATTGGTTAAGCTGGGATAGGCGTCTGAAATTTCTTCCACCAGGTTTTTTTCCCGATGGAGCACCTGATGCTCCTGGTCGTAGTACCCGATGTGGACGTTTGCGCCCAGCTTTATGATCCCGCCGTCTGCCGGCACCATGCCGTTGATAATTTTTAAAATCGTGGTTTTCCCCGTCCCATTATCCCCAATCAGGGCAACACGCTCGCCCCGTTTTAATGCAAAAGACAAATCCCCAAAAAGCTGCTGGCCGGGATAGGCTTTTGCCAGATGCTCCACGGAAAGCACGTCGTTGCCGCTGGCAATCCGTGGCTCCAGGTTCAAGTGGATATCGGTATTTTCCTCGGTGGGCTTTTCCAGCCGTTCCATTTTGTCCAGCATTTTTTCCCGGCTTTCTGCACGGCGGATGGATTTTTCCCGGTTAAAGGATTTTAATTTTGCAATGACTTCTTCCTGATGCTTGATTTCCCGCTGCTGGTTGTAATACTGCTTCAGTTGGGCTTCCCGGACCTGCGCCCTTTTTACCGCGTAATCGCTGTAGTTCCCAGAAAAAACAGACACTTTCGTCCGGTCCAATTCCACTACCTTGTGCACCACCCGATCCAGGAAATAGCGGTCATGGCATACGATTACCACGGCGCCCCGGTAATTCAGGAGGAAGGTTTCCAGCCATGTAATGGACCCAATGTCCAGATGGTTGGTAGGCTCGTCCAGCAGGATCACGTCCGGCTTTGTTACCAGGAGCTTCCCTAGGCATACCCTTGTGCGCTGGCCCCCGGAAAGCTCCTGCATATGCTTTTGGAATTCCCCTTCAGAAAAACCTAGGCCTTTCAGCACCCCTACGATCTCGCTTTTATAGGAAGGGCCTCCCTTCTGCTCGAACTCAAGGCTCCGGCGGTTATAGGCGTCCATTAATTTTTCCAGCGCTTCCCCTTTGGCCCGGCTCATCTCCTGTTCCATGGAAATTAATTCCTGCTGCATGGCCGTCAGTTCTTCCCGGGCGGAAAGCACCTCCTCGTAAATGGTCCGGTTCCCGGCAATGTCCGGGTTCTGGGGCAGGTAGCCGATGGTCTTATTTTTTGCCAGCACCACTTCCCCTTCATCCGCTTCCAGCTCTCCCATAATAATCCGGAGCAGGGTGGTTTTCCCTGCCCCATTAATTCCTACAATTGCCGCCTTCTCATACTCCTCAATATGGAAGGACGCATGTTGTATGATTTCATCGGTGCCAAAGGCTTTGCTGATATTTTGGCAGGCTAAAATCATGGTATCCTCTCCTTATCCCAGTCCTTCCAGCGTTTCCCGGATGGCCTTTATAAAGCCCTCGCTGTTTAACACAGTCGGATTTTCCAATGTGGTAATCAAGGCCAGATCCTTGGTCATTTTCCCAGCTTCAATGGTAGAAAGGCATGCCTGCTCCAGCTTGTCCGCAAAGGTGCAGAGTTCTGGCAGGCTGTCCAGCTCCCCACGTTTCCTCAATGCCCCTGTCCATGCAAAAATCGTTGCCACGGAATTCGTGGAAGTTTCTTCCCCATTTAAATGCTTGTAATAGTGGCGCTGCACGGTCCCATGGGCTGCTTCATATTCGTAGTACCCTTCTGGCGATACCAAAACGGAAGTCATCATAGCTAAGGAGCCGAAGGCAGAACTTACCATGTCGCTCATTACGTCCCCGTCATAATTTTTGCATGCCCAGATAAAGCCGCCCTCCGCCTTCATAATCCGGGCAACCGCGTCGTCAATCAGGGTGTAAAAATATTCAATTCCGGCTTCTTTGAATTTCCCATCGTATTCCTTATCATAGATTTCCTGGAAAATATCCTTAAAGGTATGGTCGTATTTCTTGGAAATGGTGTCCTTGGTGGCAAACCACAAATCCTGCCTGGTGTCCAATGCAAAATTAAAGCAGCTCCTTGCAAAGCTTTCAATAGAGCCGTTTAAGTTGTGCTGCCCCTGGACAATGCCTGCCCCGGTAAATTCATGGATTAATTCCCTTGTCTGGGTGCCGTCCTCTGCGGTGTACACCAGCTCGCATTTCCCAGCCCCCGGGATTTTCAGCTCGCTTGCCTTGTATACGTCCCCATAAGCGTGGCGGGCAATGGTGATGGGCTTTTTCCAGTTCCTGACGCATGGCTCAATGCCTTTTACCGTAATGGGCGCGCGGAATACCGTCCCGTCCAAAATGGCGCGGATCGTCCCGTTGGGGCTTTTCCACATCTGCTTTAAGTCGTATTCCTCCATGCGGGCTGCATTGGGGGTAATGGTGGCGCACTTTACGGCTACCCCATATTTCCTGGTGGCATTGGCGGAATCGAAGGTCACCTGGTCGTCGGTTTCGTTCCGGTATTCCAGCCCCAAATCATAGTATTCGGTCTTTAAGTCCACAAAGGGGCAGATTAATTCGTCCTTAATCATTTTCCAGAGGATGCGGGTCATTTCGTCCCCATCCATTTCTACTAAAGGCGTTGTCATTTTAATTTTTTCCATTTTATATTCCTCCTGTTCCCTGTATAATCCTTGGATAATTGTATACATTTATGGGTTTTTCTGTCAAGGGAGAATTTTTCTTTTCTGAAATTCCCTCGCCCTCTGCCCCAATTCCCGGTACGCCCCTGCAATTTCCTGAAATTCTTCTTCTGAGATCCCATGCTCTGAAAATGCCGCCTTTTGCAGCAGGGACATAGTCCGTTCCCAGCCCATCCCGGGCAGTTCCTGTTCCAAAAACCTGGCGTATTCCTGTTCCCCCAGCCCAGGCTTTTGCAAAAGCCCCAGTTTTTTCAGCATGGGCTTCATGGCAGCCCCCATAGCCAGCGCCCCTTTGGCGCGGTCTTTCTGGAAAAATTCTGCCTGCTGCCGTTCTTCCTTCCGGCGCTTCCTGCGGTAAAAAAGCAAATAGCCTGCCGCCGATGCAAATAGGGCAGTCCCGGCTGTTTTTCCAGCCAAAGGGATTTTTGCAAACGCTTCCTGCGCCCCTTTCAGCGCAGCGGAAAGGCGCCCCTGGATGTCTGTTAAGATTTCGGCTTTCCCAGTTCCCGCTTTCGCCCCGGATCCTTTTTCCTTCTGAGCTTCGCCGGCTGTGGCCTGTGGCTCTTGCCCTTCCTGCCCCTCCCTCCGGGTTTCTGTTTCCTTCTGGGAAAGGGGTTCCTGCTCTTGCTCTGGTTCCTGCCCCTCTGCGCTGCTTTCCCTCCAGCCCTCCCCATGTTCCCGTTTGCGGATGGCCTCCTCAAGATCTTCCCCCTGCTTTAACTCCTTAAGCACAGGGAAATAAGAAGGCGGGGTCAGCTCCAAAGGGACAAAGCCTGCCCCTTCCTCAAATATTTCAGTCCAGGCGTGCCCCCGCAGGTCCGTCACGGATGCAGTAAACGTGCCATCCCTGTTTTCTTTAAAATCTTCTGGAAATACTACATACCCAGCGGCATACCGTGCTGGGATCCCGTACATCCTGAGCACCAGCGTCCCGGCTGTGGCAAAGTGGACGCAGTACCCTTTCTTCTGCCCCAGCAGGAAATATTCTGCAAAATCTTCCCCTTCCGGCAAAGGCTTCAATTCCTGGCTGTACTCTGCATTGCCCCACAGGAGCTCCATCACACGCAGCACCTTGCTCCATCGTTCCCCAAATACAAAATCCCTGCCCTCCTCTGCCGCCTGGTTTTCTGTTTCCTCTGCATTTTCATCGGTGAACCATTGGTAATCATACCCGTCGGCTAACTCCTGCAGCCTTTCAAGCCCCTGCTTTGGCAGCCGGGTATATACCTGCTGGGCATAATCGGTGTAAGGCTCCCATAATTCTCTCTCCCCAGCCACCTCTTTTTCCACATATTCCTGCCGGTATTCCCCAAAATGCAGGAATACTTCCTGATGCAAAAAGCTGTCCCACTGGAAATTTTTCTTTCTGCTGGGGGACAGGGCTCCATCCCCCTCCATATGCTGGCCTTCCGGGATTTTTGTAAAGTAGGGAACCAATGTATAGCCGGGACTGGGCTCTGCTAAATCTATCTTTACCTTTTGGGGAACGCTCCCGTCCCCCCTCTCCCCTTTGGCCTGAAATTTCCGGTAGGGAAAATTCTGCACAAATTCCATGCAGCCGTCGGCAGAAAGCCCCTGCTTCTGCGCCCAGTCAGAAAACTCCTGCTTTGGCGCGCTTTCCCATCTGCCGCCCCCATAGTCCCCGCCCACAAACCCCCGGAGGTAAACCGCCTGGCCGGGGCGCCTGTCCAAAGTAATCCGCAGGATTTCCTTCCCTTCCTGCCTGGGCTTCCCATTCCCCAATGGGAATTCCTTCTGCGCCTTGTTTCTGGAAAACAAACGGATTCCGCTGAATTGGTTTACTGCCTCCAGCATCCTGTCCTCCAACTGGAGCTGCCGTTTGAGCCATGGGGCATGGTAAGTTTCCAGCAGGCCCTGAAAAAAACTGCCCTGTGCAGCCAAAGCAGCCGCCCCCAGGGACAGCCCCATACAAGCCCCTAAAGCCCACATGCCCCGCGCCGCAAAGTCAAGCTGCAAGGCAAAAAAACCTGCAAGTACAAGGACTATGCCTGCAAAAGAAGGCACCCGCCCAAGGGCAAGCCCCGCCAGGGCTGCCATTAAGGGTATGCTGAGGGCAGCCAGGTTCCGGCTCCTGTTTTTCTTCGCCAGGGACAAAAAAAATCCTCCCGAAAACCCCAGCAGGAAACAGAGGAACAGGAACAGCCACTGTTTCCCTTCCCCGGCCTGCCCTACATACCAATAAAGGTAATCTGTGCGGTAATACTTGTTTACAAGGTACAGCACCCGGTTTGCCATCTCTTTTGCCCCATCTGCCAGCAGATGCTGCTTCTGGAAAGCCAAAATACCCCAAAGCAGCCCAAACAGCAGGAAGGCCGCAAGCTTCTGCGCCTTCCCATGGCGCATCACCTCCGCCCCAACGGCGCAGACGCCTGCTGCGGCCGCCAATGCCGCGGCAGGAAGCCCCGGGGCAAGGTATTTTTCCAAGCACAGGAATGTCCCAAAAAACAGCAGGAACAGGCTAAGTTCCCGCTGCAGCTTGGGCAGGATTCCTTCTTTTTTTGGGGTTTGGGGTAGTGTTTTTCCTGACATTGGGAGTGTCCTCCTTTGTGCGGGCGGTTACAAAATAGGGTTTTCTTTGAAGTAAATATTTAAGTTTGTATGTCTTTGCAATGAGTGAAGATCCTCTTTTATATATCTCCAAGATGCCAGAAAACCATCTGGAACCCCATTCACAACTTCCATATCTAAATATTTAATAAATAAATGCTCCTTCCCCATAAACTGCCAATAAAAGGCTTCCGCATATTTTCTTTTCAACCCGTCGCTCAAATTTTGCTTGTTATACAGGGCATGGTCTAAATTGCTGGACAAATAATAGCACCGGTATGGGATTCCTTTTATGCCACTGCAAGTAAGGAGGTAATCCATCAGTTCTTTTTTATGCTTATTCCGCTTTTTTACCTTTTGTATGTTTTTGCATGAAATATGTTCTTCTGAATAAACAAATTCTGCACTTTCCCCCTGCACAATACAAGAATCATCAATATAGGCGCCATCTGTATCAAAGATTTGTACAATTTGCCATATATCGCTTACCCTTAATTTCTTGTCTTTCCGGTAGTTGTCTACAAATTTGTAAATTTCAGCTTCCACATTGCTTTTGTTAATCTTTTCGTCCGATGTAATATCACCATGGGTAAATTCAAAATGTATTTCCTTATGCCTGTATATCTTTTTAAAAATATTTTCCAAAGCCTTTTTATCGGTAGCGCCTTCTACAATAAAAATTACTGCTTTATCCATCCCTAACCCACCATCCCCTTTTTGTGTGCCCTATCCATTCTTTAACAGTTCCAAAAACTCTGCCGAAAAATCAATCTCTACATCATTGCCTTCTGGATTACCAGCTTTTTGGAACGCATATCCAATATCCTGCAATTCCGTGTCATCATAAAGCCTTTCCTTCTGCCCGCCCAAAACAACTGCCCTGATATAAAAATCCCTGCGGTTATTTGTTTTCTCTATTCCTTTCAAAGAAATATACCTGTTCTTTGGGTTAATGGTAGAGCAAATAATATTCTTCTTATCCAGCTTTTCCATAATCCTCAAATTATGCGAGGTAAATATTAATTGGCCTTTTGCTTCTTCCGCCAGGACACCTACCAGCTCTCCCAGCAAGTATTCAAACACACCTGCATCCAATTCATCCACTGCAAGGCATATGCTTGGGTTATTATACAAGGATATTAAATAATTCAGCAAAGACACCATTCTTTTAATTCCTTCCGACTCATACTTTGTAAGGAATTTTTTCCCATCCCGGTTTGAATAAACTTCTGCTTGGACAACTGTAATGCCTTCCTTATTTTTTTCTTCTTTTGTCTTTATAAGTTCTATGGATAAATTTGGGATAATGGCTTTCAAAGCCACGTTAATTGCCATAACAACATGTTCTAATTTCGTGAAAATTTCTTCCGTAAATTCCCCCCTGCCATTCATAAACAGCGGGATACATCCCTGCAAAATTTCATTTTCCGATTCTGCATGGATATTTACTGGTATAAATGCATTGGAATAGTTCGCCCCTAATTGGTTTACCTTCACCACCTGGAACCTCATCCTTGCAAATTCAAACAACGCTTTCACCACATCTGAAAAAGCCATTTCCTCATCATTTTGGCCTTCTGCTTCTAATGAGTTATAAAAGATTTCATTAAAAAATAAAGAAACATTTTTCTGGGCACAAAATACTGCAAGGTTCTGCACGGAGCGGAAGAAACGTATTTTCCCGGCTGCGCCCTTATCCTCAGATACTACCTGTGCAGAAGTGTCCTCCATTATAGACTGTGTATCATAAAAAGGGTTGCAAAAGAAGGCATTTCTTTCCTTTTTCCATGAAACGCCCCTTTGCCAATACACCAGTTCCTCCGAATGAATCTGTATCCTTCTTTCTTCTGTATTCTTTTTCAAAGACAGTCCATATCTAGCTTTATATTTCTTTTCCCCACACTCAATGAAAAACACCGTGGAAAGCTTCATTGCCCTGTTTTCAGGGAACATGCCTGCATATTCTTCATAGGAAATGGTTTTTCCGCCCATAATACGCTGTAACATATCAAGCGCTTCTATCATAGCCGTCTTTCCAGAGCCATTCTGGCCATATATCCCGTTGATATCAGGCTCCTTTAATTCCGCCCGGTACTCAGCATTTGAATAATTGACATATCTGATATCGCCATATTCCACATTTTTAAAATTTTCCAATTCTGATTCCAATATCCTGACTAATTTTTTTTCTTTCATGGCAAATACCTCTTTCGCAGAATCCATATGGTCCATCAATTTTTACAACATATTTTTCAATATTATTCCGCTTATTTTACATCAATTCCGATAAAATGTCCAGTTTTAATCTTTTTTGAGTTTTCCCATTTTGCAATCCATAGTACCAAACGGTTTCCATTCCTATTATGCCATAATCACTTCGTGATGAACTATGGCTGTCTATGCCACTCCGCTTCGCTCCGGGCGGTATCATAGCTATCGCTATTATACCATAATCACTCCATGATAAACTATGGTATAGTTATTTTTGCCACTCCACTGCTGTAAAATGCACGCTGTCACACATCCAGCATAAGCCCCGACAATTGCTCCTTTACACGCCCCGGCGACACCTTCGCCTGCAGGCTGCCATTACAGTACAGTTCCAGCTCCTGGTTCCACTCTATGGCAGATACATATGGTTCCCCAGGAAATTCCTGCCTGTATTCCTCCTGGAAGGCGCCCCGTTCCATCCGGCCTATGGAAATCCTGCCCCAGAATTCTGCCAAGCCCTCCACGTCCCGGATCGCCTTGCGCTGCAGTTTCCCGCCTTCCCGCCACACCAGAAAATGGCAGCACTCCTCCTCCAGCAGCCCCTGGGAAATGGTATGGACAGCCTCCCAGTATGCCCTCCCCGCCTGTTTGCCCATGGCCCCTGCCCTGGCATTCAGGAAAAAAACCACGTTGCACCCAATGGGCATGCTCAGTTCCGCTACCAACAGTTCATCCGTCCGGGCAGACAGTTTCCAGTGAATCCGGTTCATCCGGTCCCCTTCCCGGTATTCCCGCACCTTTAAGGTTTCCGAAGGGTCGTTGCCGCCGATTTGGGGATGGTGCCATTCCCCGTCTGAAAAGGATATTTTTGTGCGGATGCCCGCCCGGACATTCGTTTCATGGCAAGCAGGCAGGATTAGGACCTGCTGGCTCAGCATAATTTTTTTCTTTACATGGAACAGGCCAAAGCAGTCATAGCAGGTAATGGAACGGCACTCCGCCTGCCACATGCCAAATTCCAGTTCCTTTGCCTTCCCGGACAGCTTTACCTGCTGGCCTGCGCCGGCCTTCCCGGACAGCTTCACCTTGCAGTTCCTCCCGCTCCCAAGGTTTTTCAGGGCAACCTTCGCCCTAAGCTCTGCCAGGTAAAATTTGCTGTTGTTAGTGGCTTCCAGGCAGGCCTGGTATTTCCCGGCTTCGTCTGGGTAGGAAGAAAGGGTGAGGGAGCAGGTAAGGTGTTTCCTGCCAGACCACAGCATAAAAATGGAACAAGGCGGCAGGAAAACGGCCGTCAGGAACAGTACCAGAAAGGCGTCGCTGCGGTAAAGGACTGCAAGATAGCCAAAAACAATGCATGCGAGGATATAAAAAAGTAGGTTCCGCATATTGTTATCTCCTTGAAAACTGAAACTGATCCCTTCACTTCATCGCCTTCGGCGCCTTTGTCCCCTTTAAGATCTCCCCTAACACCTGCCCTGCATCCACCTGCGCCACCCTGGCCTTGGAATTCAGCACCATCCTATGCACACAGACTGATAAAAACACATCCCTGACATCCTCCGGCAGCACATACTCCCGCTGCCGCAGGAACGCAAGGGTCCGTGCCATCTGCAGCACATGGATGGCGCCCCTTGGGCTGATGCCCAGTTCTGCCATTGGATGGCTGCGGGTGCTGCGCACCAGATCCCCTACATACTGGTAAATGCCTTCCTGCACAAACACCTGCCCAGCCAGCTTCTGCATCCCCTGCAAATCCTCCCTGGAAATCACCGCCTGCACATCTTCCTGAGCATGTATGCCCTTTAAAATATTGATTTCATCCTCCCTGCCAGGATAACCCAATTGCAGGCAAACCATAAAACGGTCCAGCTGGGCTTCCGGCAGCATCCATGTCCCTGCGCTCCCAACCGGGTTCTGGGTGGCAATCACAATAAAAGGGTCTGGAACCGGGCGGCTGATGCCGTCCACCGTTACCCTCTGCTCCTCCATCACTTCCAGAAGGGCAGACTGGGTTTTGGGGGAGGTCCGGTTAATTTCATCCGCAAGCAAAAGGTTGCACATCACGGCCCCGGGCTGGTAGACAAACCTGCCGGTTTCTTTCTGGTAAATAGAAAACCCTGTCAAATCCGAAGGCAGCACGTCCGGGGTAAACTGCACCCGGTTCTGCTGCAGCGACATGGATTTGGACAGAGCCATGGCGAGGGTGGTCTTGCCCACCCCCGGAATATCGTTTAACAGGATATGCCCGCCTGCAAGGATGGCTGCCACAGCCTTCACAATGCAGTCGTCTTTCCCGATAATTGCTTTCTTTACTTCATTAATCACTTCATAGGCAGGAACCTGCCCAGAATACGCCTCCGCCCCCATCCCTTTATTTTCCTTTCATCTTTTTTATTACCTTAAGCCTTGTAAATTCCTCCCGCTCTTTTTCCTCCAATGCGCCCTGGATGGTTTTCGTCAGCATCTCATATTTCGGGATGGTGATGTTCTGCAGGGCGTTGGCCCGTTTCTGGGTTTTTTTGATATTATGGGCAAGGCGGTAAGCGGAGGTTTCAATCTGGGCAAGGCGGATCGTCAGCTCCTTTACTTTCTGGAACTTCTCACAAGTTTCGTCCAGGGACATTTTCGTGCCGTAAAATGGGTAAGCAGGCTTTAATTCCTGCCATTCATATTCCACCTTTGGGATTTCCGTGCCCATCACGCTGCGGCGTTTGATGGAAATGGAATTTTCCACCGGGACGCTTACGCTTAAGGCTTCTACCTCGTGGATGCCCATTTGTATATTTGCTTTCTGCAGGGCCTGGTAAGCGCTGGTAAAGGTCACGTCAATTTCCCGCTGGATATCGGTTGCCTGCTCGATTAAGTCCATCAGCTCCCGGATTAAGATATTGCGCTTCTTGTCCATCAGCTCATAGCCCTGACGGGACAGGGCAAGGGAATTCTTGGCAAGCATTAAATTGCCTTTCGTTGGAAATGTATTTGGATCCATTTACTTCACCTCATTCCTCTTACCAATGCTTCTCCAATATCTTCGTGTCAATCCGGTCTAATTCCTCTTTGGGCAGGATATGGAGGAGCCGCCAGCCGATATCCAGGGTTTCCTCAATGGTACGGTTCTCGCTGTCCCCCTGCGCCACAAATTCCTGCTCAAAATGGATCCCGAATTTCAGGTACTTCTTATCGGTTTCCGAAAGCTCGTCCTCGCCGATGACGCTTGCCAAATCCCTTGCCTCCCCTACCCGGGCATAGGAGGAAAAAAGCTGGTTCGCCACGTCCTGATGGTCTTCCCTTGTATATTCCGCCCCGATCCCGTCCTTCATCAGACGGGACAGAGAAGGCAGCACATTGATGGGGGGATAGACGTTCTTCTGGTGGAGGGAACGCTCCAGTACAATCTGCCCTTCCGTAATATATCCGGTCAAATCCGGGATAGGGTGGGTAATGTCGTCATTGGGCATGGTAAGGATTGGGATTTGCGTTACGCTCCCTTTCCTGCCCCGCACAATCCCGGCACGTTCATATAAAGTAGCCAGCTCGCTGTAGAGATACCCGGGATAGCCCTTACGGCTGGGGATCTCCCCTTTGGAAGCCGACACCTCCCGCATGGCTTCCGCATAGGAGGTCATGTCCGTTAAAATCACCAAAATATGCATGCCCTTCTCAAAAGCAAGGTATTCCGCGGCAGTCAGCGCTACCTTTGGGGTAATCAGGCGCTCCGCCACCGGGTCGTTGGACAGGTTTAAGAACATGGTTACATGGGAACTTACGCCGCTGTCCTCAAACCTCCGGCGGAAAAACTCTGCCACGTCATACTTTACCCCCATGGCTGCAAACACAATGCCAAATTCCTCGTCGGAGCCTTCCCCCAGGGACGCCTGCTCCACAATCTGGGCAGCAAGCTGGTCGTGGGGCAGGCCGTTGCCGGAAAAAATCGGCAGCTTCTGGCCCCGGATTAAGGTTGTCAGGCAGTCAATAGCGGAAATCCCTGTCTGGATATAGTTCCTTGGGTATTCCCGGACGCAGGGGTTTAAGGGCAGGCCGTTGACGTCAAGCGTCACTTCCGGCTTGATGTTCCCAAGGCCGTCTATCGGCTCCCCCAGCCCGTTAAAGGTGCGCCCTAAAATATCCAGGGACAGGCCGATTTCCATAGGGTGGCCGCTGAGCCTTGTATGGGTGTTTTTCAGGGACATTTCATCGGTGTTGTCAAAGACCTGGATCACCGCCTTGTCCTCGTCCAACGCAATAATCCTCCCCTTTTTGCGGCGCCCCCCTTCTACCACAAACTCCACCATTTCCTCAAAAAAGGCATTCTGCACCCCTTCCAACGCAATCAGGGGGCCGTTAATCTCGCTTAAGCCTAAATATTCAATTGACATATCCACCCTCCTATGCATTGGTTTCCAGCAGGCCAAGGTAAAATTCATCTATCATCTGCCGGTACTCGTCAAATTTCTCCAATTCCTTGTTTGCCACATCGTATTTGATGGCAATGACTTTCTCAAAAATCCTGTTTTCCCGCAGCAATGCCATGGGCATCCCCATTTCAATCAGCTCCCTGCATTTCTCGTAAAGGTAGAGGATGGCTTTCATCATCTTAAGCTGCTTTTCCAAGGGGACGAAGGTATCCTCCGCATGGAATGCATTCTGCTGCAAAAACCCAAGGCGTACCACCCTTGCAATTTCCAAAATCAGCTTCTGGTCGTCCGGCAGCACGTCGCTCCCAATCAGCTTTACAATCTCATTGAGCCGGCTTTCGGTAGTAAGGATATTCAAAAGCTCATTCCGGCAGGGGATATAATCCGCCCCCACATTGGCAATGTACCAGTCCTCTAAGTCGTTCAAGTACTCCGTATAGCTGGTAAGCCAGTTGATGGCAGGGTAATGCCGCGCATAAGCCAAAGACTTGTCCAGCGCAAGGAAGCAGCGGACAAACCGCTTGGTATTCTGTGTCACAGGCTCGGAAAAATCGCCCCCCTGGGGGGACACTGCCCCGATAATGGTAACGCTCCCGTCCGTCCCATTTAAGTTTTCCACATACCCGGCACGCTCATAAAAGGCTGACAGGCGGCTGGCTAAGTAAGCAGGGAACCCTTCCTCTGCAGGCATTTCTTCCAGACGGCCGGAAAGCTCCCGCAAGGCTTCTGCCCACCGGGAGGTGGAGTCTGCCATAATCGCCACATGGTATCCCATGTCACGGTAGTATTCCGCCAGGGTAAGGCCCGTGTAAATGCTTGCTTCCCGGGCTGCCACCGGCATATTTGAAGTATTGGCGATCAGGGTAGTCCTGTCCATCAGGAGGTTCCCTGTCTTTGGGTCTACCAGATGGGAAAATTCCTCCAATACGTTTGTCATTTCATTTCCCCGCTCCCCGCAGCCAATGTAAATGATAATGTCTGCATCGGACCATTTTGCAAGCTGGTGCTGAGTCATGGTCTTGCCTGTCCCAAACCCGCCCGGGATAGCCGCCGTCCCGCCTTTTGCAATGGGGAACAGGGTATCTAAGATACGCTGCCCTGTCACTAAAAGCCGGTCTGCCGGGTACCGTTTCTGGATGGGCCTTGGGATGCGGATAGGCCACCGCTGCGCCATGGTAAGCTCTTTTTCTTCCCCGGAGCGGGTGCGGATGACTGCCAGCGGTTCCTCAATGGTATACTGCCCGTCCCCTGCGGCACGGACAACCGTCCCTTCCAGGTCCGGGGGCACCATGACTTTGTGGAGGATGGCAGGGGTTTCCGGAACCTCGGCAATCACCATGCCGCCGGACAGCACATCCCCCTCTTTTACAACTACTTTTGTTTCCCATTTTTTCTCCCGGTCCAGCAGGTCCACGCTGACGCCCCTTGGGATATACGCCCCGGACTGCTGCCCGATTAGCTGCAGGGGCCGCTCGATCCCGTCAAAAATATTTGTGATAATCCCCGGCGCAAGGGTTACGCAGAGGGCGCGCCCTGCCCCTTCCACCCGTTCCCCAGGTTTCAGCCCTGTGGTTTCTTCAAATACCTGGATGGTAGTCTGTTCCTTGGTCAGCCCAATGACTTCCCCCACCAGGCGGTGCTCCCCCACATAGACCATTTCGGACATTTTAAAGCCCAAATTTCCCCGGATGGTGATAATGGGCCCGTTGATTCCATATATGTTGCCTGTCACATTCATAGATTCATTTCCTCCTGCTCCAGCTTCGTCACAAAGGATTCATCAATTAAAATATTCCTGGAACGGATGACAGCCCGGATTCCCCCGCCAAACTCCATTGCACTGACGGTAAGCTTTGCGCCTGTGCGTTTTTCCAGTCCTTCTTTTTTCCCTGCATCCGCAGGGTCGATATAGATTGTGGCTTCTTCCGTTCCCGCCACCTCTTTTGCCATTTTGATTTTGGCTGCCAGGTAATCCATGTACTGCCCCGACTGCCGGTATTCCCCTAAAAGAAGGCGCACTTTCTCCATGACTTTTCCCTTCCACTCCTGCTTGCAGCTATCCAGCAGCCGTTTCTGGCGGATGGATTCCTCGGACACCTTCCGCCGCATCTGCCTGCGGATTCTGGTTTCCTCAATTTGGAACTTGTGCTCCATTTCCGTCTGTTTATTCTTCTGGAACTCCTCCAGTTCTTTTTCAAAAGATTCCTGATACTCCCGGATCAGGGCTTCGCTTTCACTGTTCGCCACTTCAATGGTAAACTTCTGGAACACCTCCAGTTTTTCCTTTATCTGCATTCCGTTCCCTCCTGTCCATGCTGCTACAGCTTCAGCCCAATGGCTTCGCTGACATAATCCGTAATGAAATTCTCTTTCCGGCCAGTCCCATGGCGGTCTGGAATTTCAATCAGAAGGGGCAGCCGCCGGTTCAGCTTCACATCGTCAATCAAGTCCGGGAATTCCCTGCCGAACTTTTCCGTCAGCAGCACAATCCCGATTTCCTTGTCCTGAAACACGGCGTCCAGCGCATCTTTCAGCTCCTGCCGCCTATGGACCACGACGCCTTCCACGCCTGCAAGGCGCATACCAGTATAGGTATCTTTATTGTCACTGATTAAATACATTTTCATAACTTCCTCCTAAACCTGCGCCTCACCTGGGCGCCGAATTTAACCCAGAATTGAGAAGGAAATCAAAAGCCCGTACAATGCAATGGATTCTGCCAAAGCCACGAAAATCAAAGCCTTACCCATAATGCTGGAATCTTCGCTCAGAGCCCCAAGGGCTGCGCTTGCCGCACTTGCCACCGCAATGCCTGCGCCGATACAGGAAAGCCCGGTGGACAATGCCGCCGCAAGGTAACGCCAGCCTTCCACGCTGGAAGCCGCTGCCTCCGCCGCTTCCCCTGCCGCCTGCACATTCCCGCTAAAGAGCAGGATATCCGCAACAAGGACCGTGCCAAAAAAGAAAAACAGGTTGCTTGCCAGCGCGGCCTTAAAGCCCCCTTCCTTCCGTTTGCCTAATAAAAACCCGCCTACCGGGATAACCATGCTGCAAAGTAAAATTACGACTAATATTATTTTTGTTGCCATTTTCAGTTCCTCCTACTGATTCCTATTACTGATTCCTGTTTTTAAATGAAACAAACGGTTTCCCATTCCCTGTATAAAAACGGCTGAACATCTCATAGTATTCAAGGCGCAGTACCTGAATCCCCACAACCAGCCCTTCCAGGCAAGCCACTAAAATATTCCCCAGCACAATAATCACCCAGTTGGGATTGCCCTGTTCCAGCCCTGCAAGCGTCATGACTACCCCCATCATGCCTGCATGGCTTAAGGCAAACGCGCCCACACGCACAAAGGAAATGGTGTTGGTGGCATAGCTGAGCACCACATCAAACCCTTCTACCAGCGCTTCCACGAAAAACATTACCTTGCTGCCTTCCGGGAACAGATGGCCTTTTTTCTCCACCAGATGGCTCAGGGGCTCTTTCAGCAAAATAGCCGCCAGGGGGAGCCCTACCATAATCCCAATCAAGGCTGCTGCGGGAAGGCCATGCCCCGTCAGGGACAATAGCGCGCAGGCTGCCACAAACCCATAGCAGACCAGCCCGGCCAAGCCGCTCTGGTTAAAAAGCAGCCTTCCATATTCCTTAGCCCGGACCGCATTTATCATATTCAGGGCCATGGCTACCAGGATCAGCCCTGCGCCAAAGCCAATGGCTAACATCAGGGTTGACATAATATTGTCCATGGGCTTCATCCACAAAGCTGGGATGGTTTCCTCAAACCCAAAAAAGCTGCCGTACAAAAACCCGAAAATCACGGACCAGATGCCGCCCACAGCCACAATGCCTGCAAGGCGCATGCCTTTTATCTTATACAAAAGCGCACCGCCAATGACAAGGCAGGCCCCTTGCCCTACGTCGCCAAACATGACGCCAAACATAAAGGTGTAGGTCAGCGCAATAAACAAGGTTGGGTCCATCTCGCGGTAGCCTGGAAGGCCGTACATTTCCACAAACAGTTCAAAGGGCTTTAAAATTTTAGGGTTTTTCAGCTTTGTGGGTGGCTTGCTGCCCAAGGCGTCCCCGGGCTCCTCCTCCACGCAGTTGATTTTTTCATCCATGGCGATTTCCCGCTGCAGTTTTTCCGCATCCTTCTGGGGCATCCACCCATACAGGATATAGCGTTCCTCCCCTTCGTTTAAAGTCCTTGTGCATGCCGCATATTTGCGGATTTCAAAATTCCGGCAATAACTGTCCAGGCAGTCGCAGGCTGCAAGGATTTCCTGTTCCTTAGACTTGACAAGCTCCGCTGCCTGCATCTTTAGCTTGTCAAGAACCATCTCTTTCTCCCGCAAAAGCTGCTCCGCCTGTGCGAATGCCTGCCTTGGGGTATCCTCCAAGTCGTCCGGTACCTGGATTTCCTCAAACTGGAAGGAGGCATATACTGCCTCCACCCGCTCTAAATGGGTGTGGGGCACAAAGTACACCCCCCATACATACTCGCTGTCATTGTTGCACTCATAAAACAGCGTGTAGGGGTTGTGGTATAAATATTCTTCTATTTTATGGAAGTTCTCTACCGTAATCTTCCCAAAACGGTAGTCAATAAAATGGAAATCCCGCAGCTTGCAGAGCTCAAAATCCAGCCCGATAAACGGCGCCGTCTGGGCCATCCATTCCTTAAGTTCACGGATTTCCCCGCTGAGCCCTTCTTTTTGCCGGGTAACCTCCTCCAGCTGCCCGTGAACGGCAAAAATAATTTCCTGCGCCTGCTCCTGCGTTACTTCAAGGTCTGTCCTTCTGGAAAGCTCTAAGTACTCCTTAAGCTCCTCCCCTTTCTGGGCTGTTTCTTTGTACAGGTTTGTTTCCACAAAGGGGCGTACATTCTTCAAATTGTTCAGGCTTGTCATTGCATGTTCAAAGTGGATGTCGTATTTGCCCAAATACAGCTTCACCACCCGGTCAATGTCATATTTTGGCCCGGTAATATGCAACAGCTTCATTTTCTCAATCAAAGCGTATCCTCCGTTCCTTAACTATTTAAAATCAGCTTGCGGATTTCCCGCGCCGGGACTTGGTAGCGTATGCCTTCTAAGGCCGTGGTCAGGTGCTCAATCTCCTGCTCCTTCTCATAGAAATAGCAGAATACCGGAGCCATGGAGGACGGGTATTTCTGGCAAATCCGCTGGTACATGTTCCCCATTACCTTATGGTAGGAAACCTCGTCCTTAAGCTTTACCAGTGCGTCCCGCCCTTTAAAGTACACGGTCTGGGCCAAAACCTTGCAGAATTCCCCTGCCTGCTCCGTTTCCAACAGACGCTCCCATTCCCGTTTTTTCAGCTTATAATGCACCGGGATCAGCATGGCTGCCAGCTCCTCCGGCTTTTGGCGGAAAAACTGCTTGCCCCGGTACATCCACATAATGTTCAGCCAGTCGATTTGTGTCCCAAACACTTCCCGGAGCACTTTTCTCATTTGGCTGCCGGAAAACTTATCAATCTGTTTCCAGACATCCACAAAATAAGAAACCTCTACCCTTGGGACAGAATCCCCATACTGGAGCTGCGGATGGTACAGCTCCATGGCTTTCCGCTGCTGCCCGTTCCCAAACAGGTACAGCTTCCGGTAATCTTCTAAAATGGAATTGTGGATCAGCTCCTCCACCTGCCCCCGGTGCCGGATTTCTTCCCGCCCGCCGTAAATCTTCCCATAGCTTTCCTGCTCCCGCAAAAAACCGATGGTTTCCGGCACGGTCTGGAATTCCGTCATCCGCTCGAAATCCTCTTGTTTCAGCAGCCGGCTGCGCATTGCCCTTGTCTTGGTAACCAGCCCGCTATATGTAAGCAATTCACCTGCCATGGCTACACCTCTGTTATCTTCCTGACAATCTGCTGGGCAACCTCCTGCAGATGTTCCCCGTATGTTTCGTCCAGCAGGGCAACCTCCGCCTGGTTCTTTGCCACAAGCTGGCTGATTTCCTGTTCTGTCTGCTCCTCAAGCTGGGACAGTAAAATAGACAGCCTGCCCTCCATTTCCTGTTCCAGCTCCAAGGCAGAATCTTCCATTTTCCTCCGGTTCTCCTCCAGCAGCTCCTCACGGCGCGCAGCGGCTTCTTCCATCAGTTTCCCTGCCTGTTCTTCTATTTCATAGAGGCCCATGATGATTCCGTTCATGGCGTTCCTCCTCCTTTCCAAAATACAGCTTCATTGCAAATTCCCGGTTTTTGGTTCCAAGCACCATATGCGTGGAAACCTCCCGGGCGATTTCCTTCACCATATTTACAACCATCCTGCGGGCTTTCACATCCGCTGTCCGGTAAACCTTCCCATGTTCTGGGTACTGGCAGAATATCCGAAGGAGGCAATTCCTGCCCTCCTGCTCCACCAACATGGCTACACGGTATGACACAAAAAGGTTCTGGCACAGAAGGCCGCCTAAAAACATCCCAAAGGCAATCTTTGGCATCAGTTCTTCTGGGATTGTATGGCCCGTTTTATTTTTCACCTGCAAAATGCACCCGGATTCTGGATGGTGGAATTTCTCCTGTATTATTTGGGCATAATACTGGAACCCGTAATTTTCATACATATAGCAGCGCATAAAATCCTCCAGAAGCTCCTCGCACAGCCCTTCCATATCGCTGCCTGCCTCTGGACCAAGCCCGCTGGTTTCCGGGCTTAAATTGCCCTTTACAATACCAAGGGCCACATTATAAATCCCTACATGCCGCCGCTTTTTCCGGGCCAACTCTGCAGAAACCTCCGCCATCCTCCGGCTCAGCTCCTCAAGCTTATCTTCCATCCCCTTTTTCCGCTTCTTCCCCTCCTGTAAGGCCCGGTAACGGACAAGCCCTTCCTGGATTGGGCCTACAAGATCCTCCGGCAGGAAAAAAGGCTTTAAAATCAGCCGGTACATCCATGCCTGGTTAAATATTTCCAGGGTCTTTGCGATATCGTCTGCCTGGGCCATGCCAATCCTGACGGTAGAGGGGGATGCCATACCCACAATATCAAACAATTCCTTCCCTGACATATGGGGCATTTCAAGCTCGCTTACCAGCACAGCCACTGGATTGTTTTTTACAAACCGCACTACATCTTCCGGACGGTGGAAGAACCTGTATTCCAGTTCTTCACGGGAAGCCTCCAGCATCCGCCGGTATCCTTCCACATTTTTGGTGTTATCATCTAAAATCGCTACAAGTTCCACAACATACCTCCCTTCATGGGACATAAGCCTATCCTCCAATATGAAAAGCCCATTGCCCATTACATTTCATTATAACAGACTAAATGGGATTTTACAAAATTTTTTTCAAAACAATGTGAAACACATACAAGCTGCCCACATATGATACATTGTAATCAAAATATTGGAGGATTTGAACATGAGTGATTTAGCTGCTACAAACTGTGGATGTGGATGCGAAGGAAATAACAATGGGGGATGCTCCTCTATTATCTGGCTGATTATCCTGCTTTGCTGCTGCGGCGGCTGTGGGAACGGCGGCTTCTTCGGCGGCAACGAAGGCTGCGGATGCGGCGGCGGGAATAGCTGCCTGTGGATTATCCTTCTGCTCTGCTGCTGCGGCGGCGGGAACGGCAGCGGGTTCGGCGGCGGCTTCTGCTGCTAATCCAAAGCCCAAAATACCCCATGGGTCCTGCCAGCCCGGCAGGACCCATGGGAAAGCTTCCTAACGGATGCAGATTGTCCGCCCAGCCTTCCAGTCCGGCAGGCTGGGCGGGCAGGATATGGGAAAAGAGGGCTGGCGCAGTGCGCAGGCCCTCTTTTTTGTCCTATAGAATAAAAAAGATCTTATCGCACTGCGGCGGGTATGAAATCTGCCGCAAAGCGACCCGCCGCAGGCGGAGAATCCTGCAAAGCAGGATTCTTTGTTCCCTATTTCCTATTCTTCCAATACAAACTGCCCTACCAGTTCGTCCAAAATATTCGCCTGTGCTGACAGTTCCTCGCTGGTAGCAGAAGCCTCCTCTGCAGTAGCCGCATTGCTCTGCACCACCTCTGAAATCTGGTTGATGCCAAGCTCTGCCTGGCGCATGGCTTCTGTCTGATCCTCCACCATCACCTTCAGGTTTTTGGAGAAATCTGCAATCTGCTTAATCCCGTCCACAACAGACTCAATAGCGTTGGATGCCCGCTCCGCTGCCCGGTTCCCTTCCGTCACTTCCCGGATAGAGCCTTCAATCAGCTCCCTTGTGTCCACTGCCGCCTGTGCGCTCTGGTCTGCCAGCTCCCGGATCTGGTCTGCCACAACCGCAAACCCGCGCCCGGATTCCCCAGCCCTTGCCGCTTCAATGGAAGCATTCAGGGAAAGGAGGTTCGTCTGCGCTGCAATTGACTCTATCTCTGAAATAATGTCCCCAATCCTTGTAGAAGCGTCGTTAATCCGCTGCATTGCCGACATCATCGTATTCATTTCTTCCCTGCTGTTGTCTGCCTCATTGGCATAATGCTGGGCTTTTAAGTAAGACTCCCCTGCGCTCTCCGCGCTTTTTTCCATCGTTACTGCAATATCGGTAATGGTTGCGTGGAGCTCCTGTACGGCCTGTGCCTGTTCCGTTGCCCCTTCTGCAAGGTTCTGGGACGCCGTCGCCAAATCCCCGGAGCCAATAGACACATGGTTGGAAGCCTCGCCAATGGAAATCAGGGTCTGGGTCATCTGGTCCCTTAATCCCTTCATGGATTCATACAATTTCCCAAAATCCCCGGTATACCGTTCCGAAACATTGGAGCTTACGGCGTAATTCCCACCTGCCATCTGTCCCAGCACCTCGTCAATGTCATGGATAATCACGTTTAGGTTTTCCGCCATTTCCGTTGCGTCCTTTTCCATGTACTCTACTTCATCCCCAGTTTCAATCAGCGGAAACGGGGAAGTAAGGTCGCCGGACGCAAAGGTCTTAAGCCTGTCCCCAAGTTTTCCCAAAGGATCCGAAATCTTTCTTGCAATGTCCTTCCCAATCTTGTTGGAAAAGAAGATTGCTGCCCCAACTACAGCTATCAACACAATTGCAAGTACTATGTCCACTACCTTCAGCATGGAAGACAGCCGGTTCCCTTCGCTTACTTTCACCTCCATAAGTTCTTCCAGCTTACTGTAAATGCTGTTGTAAACGCCTGCCAAATCGCCGAGGGCTATGTCCTGGGCCTGCTTGCAGAGCTCCCGGTCCGTGGTTGCCCCAATCTCCATAATCTTTGTATCTAATTCCCAATATGTTTCCAGTTCGGCCTTAATTTCTTCGTATGTTTCCCTGCCGTCTTCGGATACAATCGTATTTTCTATCTGCGCAAAATTTTCTTCAAAAGCGGCCTTGCTGTTTGCATGCTGCTCTACTACTGCTGCAATGGCCTCTGAGTCGTCGTACCCAATTGCCGCCCGGAGGGAGGATCTGACATCCGCAAACTCAAACATTGTCTCTCCTATATCGCCCTGGGCAAAACCAAAATTATGTAATGCATAAGCATATCTGTTCGATACTACCAGCAATGCTATCAGCCCCAATATCGCCACTATCACGGTAAGCCCCGACACCTTTGCAAAAGATCTGGTAAGCCGCTTTTCTATCCCCGCCTGTTGTTCATTCATTACTCAATCCATCCTTTCTCCCTGTACTTTTCAATTCTCTTTATTACGGCCCGCCAAGCGGGCCGCCAATTTTTGGAATTGTTTTTCCAGCATTATTATATCACACTTAGTAAAACATTCAATAGGAAAACCCTATTTCTTTTCGCAAAATCCTACCTGTTTTTCCCCTTCCCAAAATCCCAGGCGGAAACTAGAGCGTGTTTGAAAATTGCTTTCTGCAAGATTCCGTCCCAGTTTGCATCAGATTTTATGCTGGATTTGGGAGGTGTAGTGGGCTACATTGACGAAATTCAGCATATAATCCGGTGTAAAGTGGGGCGGAAAATTGTGGGAATGAATTTTCAAACACGCTCTAGGACTTTAGCCCTGCCAGGTACTTTCTTTCAGCCTTCCATGATAGGGGCCGGGGCAGTTCCCTTACATTCCCCCTTTCCATTTCCTCTTTGGGCGCTGCCCCCGCCCCTGTGTTTCCTGCACAGCCTGCTGGTCTTTTTCCTGGCGTTCTTTCCTCTTTATGCATGCTTCATCTATTTCATAAACGCTGTTGCCTTCTACAATTAATTTTCCCATTACTCTTTCTCCTGCTTTTGGAATTCTATTACTATTATATACTTTTGAAAGAGCGAAGGTTCAAAAGAGTTTTCCCCAGAAAACATTTGTCATATCCAGCCCCGGCCCTACATAGATTAAAATAAAAAAGGTGAACGCAATGGAAGCAATTGATACCCTGATTCAAGATAGGCACCTTGAAATGATAAAAGCAGCCATCCCCTACCTGGACAATTCCCGGCAGAGGAATATGGCCATGCTTGTGAAATTCATGGAACTGCAGCGAACCATGGCATTGTTCCAAACCCCTGGGAACGATTTGAAAATGTGCTCCGAGGAGGAGCGGGAAGACCCAGTGCAGATGCTTACCGCCATACGGGAATACTGCACGGACAAAGAAAAAGAAATGATAGACAGCATGATCAGCTTCGCCCAGATGTTTTCTACCTATGGGGCCTTATTTAGCGCCACTTAAATCCCAGCACAGAAAGGACTTATATGAACCCACAAGATTTGTTAAACAACCCGCAGCTTATGCAGAATATTTCCCCGGAAAAACTTAAGCTATTAATGGAACTTGCCAACAGCAATTCCCCAAACACTTCTTCCCCGCAGGCCATGGCAGAATCTTTGAAACACGCATCGGAACATGCAAAAAGCCAGGGGATGGACTTTTCCTCGGCGGAACGCGACTTAATTATTGAGGTATTGAAACAGGGCATGCCGCCCCAGGAACAGAAAAAAGTTGAGCTGCTGATGCAGATGATGAAAAATATGCGGAACTGAACCTTCCCGCTGCAGGCAGTTAGGCACGTAACCCGAACAAAGTGGGCAAGCCCACTTCAATTCCCCTACCCCCTCAATCATGAGGGGCTTGGACACTTTGCTGCGCCGAGTGCAGTCACGCAGTGACATCTTCTATTCGCACGAGTACCCTCGCTTCGCTGGGGCAGACCCTGTGCATATTATTTTTTATCTTATAGGAAAGATACTTTCACGCTTTAGCGTGACAAGGTCTTTCCTATAAGACAAAAAAGCCTTCCCTGAAACAAACGGTCCCCCAAGGGAATGCCGTCCTGTTTGCAGGGAAGGCCTTTTTGGCATTGCTTTTAGCCCTCAGTTTATTTCCATATTTCCAGAATGGCACATTGGTGCTTTTTGGTAGATTTCTCATAAATAAAGCCTACCAGAAGGAGTTTCCCAGCATAGCCTTCCAGTGATTTGGCGTATTGCTTTTCCATAAGAAACCCTTGCGCTGAAATATGCCAATTTCACATAATGCTTGTCCTTTAAGAGTGAACACTTCCTAACCTTATTTCATAACAATATTGATAATCCGGCCCGGCACATAGATTTCTTTTACCACGTTCCCGGAAAGCTTGCTGCCCAGGGCTTCTTTCCCAGCCGCAATGGCGGCGTCCCTGTCCACGTCCACAGGCAGGGTAACGGTCGCCCGCGTCCTGCCATTAATCTGGACTGCCAGCTCCACGGTATTCTCTATAGTCTTGGCCTCGTCGTATTCCGGCCAAGTGCACTGGTACACCCTTCCCCCGTACCCGCAGGTTTCCCAGATTTCCTCTGTAATATGGGGCGCCACTGGGTTTAAGAGGATTAAGAAGGTCCTAAACTCGCCCTTGCTGATGCTGCCTGCCTTGGAAAAATCATTCAGCATGGACATCATGGCTGCAATGGCTGTATTGTATTTCAGGTTCTCATAGTCGGAGCTTACCTTCTTGATAAGCTGGTGCATTTTTGTTTCAAATTCCGGCCGGTACCCATCCCCGTCCACCAGGATGTCCTGCAGCTTCCACACCCGCTCCAGGAACCTGCGGCAGCCTTTCACACCGTTTTCCGACCAGGATGCGCTTAAGTCAAAGGCGCCGATGAACATTTCATAGGTACGCAAGGTATCTGCGCCGTAATCCATTACAATATCATCCGGGTTTACTACATTCCCCCGGGATTTTGACATTTTTTCCCCATTTTCCCCAAGGATCATGCCATGGGACGTCCGTTTCTGGTAAGGCTCCGCCGTGGGCACAACCCCTTTGTCATAGAGGAACCTGTGCCAGAACCGGGAGTACAGAAGGTGCAGGGTGGTATGTTCCATCCCACCGTTATACCAGTCTACCGGGAGCCAGTATTTCAATGCTTCCGGGCTTGCCAGGGCTTCTGTATTCCTGGGGTCTGTGTAGCGGAGGAAATACCAGGAGGAGCCTGCCCACTGGGGCATGGTGTCCGTTTCCCGCTTTGCCGGCCCGCCGCAGCAGGGGCATGTGGTATTTACCCAATCCGTCATGGCAGCCAGGGGAGATTCCCCGTTGTCTGTAGGCATGTAGCTGTCCACTTCCGGGAGCTGCAAGGGAAGCTCGCTTTCCGGCAATGCCACATAGCCGCATGACGCACAGTTTACAATAGGGATTGGCTCCCCCCAATAGCGCTGGCGGGAAAATACCCAGTCCCTCAGCTTAAAATTGGTTTTCCCTTTCCCAATCTGCTTTTCCTCTAAATATGCAATGATTTTCTTCTTGGCTTCTGCCACTTCCAGCCCGTCCAAAAAGCCGGAGTTCACCAATTTCCCCGTGGCAACGTCCGTATAGGCTTCCTCCTGCACGTCCTTGCCCCCGGCAACCACCTCGATAATGGGAAGGCCGAACTTTTTCGCAAATTCCCAGTCCCTGGTATCATGGGCTGGGACTGCCATAATAGCGCCCGTCCCATAGCTCATCAGCACGTAATCGGAAACCCAAATGGGGATTTCCTTCTCATTGACCGGGTCGATGGCCTTAAGCCCGTCAATTTCCACCCCAGTCTTTTCCTTTGCCAGTTCGGAACGCTCAAAATCGGATTTCCTTGCCGCCTGCTCCTTATAAGCAGCAACCTCCTCCCAGTTTTTAATCTCATCCCTGTATTTTTCCAGCATGGGGTGCTCGGGGGAAACTACCATATAAGTAGCCCCAAAGAGGGTATCCGGCCTTGTGGTGTACACCGTAAGCTTGTCCTCTTTCCCTGCAATAGGGAAATCCACTTCCGCCCCCTGGCTTTTCCCAATCCAGTTCCGCTGGGACACCTTCACCCGCTCAATATAGTCTACACCTTCCAGCCCTTCCAGCAATTTTTCCGCATATTCGGTAATTTTCAGCATCCACTGGCTCTTTACCTTGCGGACGACCGGGGCGCCGCACCGCTCGCAAACGCCGTTTACCACTTCCTCGTTGGCAAGGCCCACCTTGCAGGAGGTACACCAGTTGATGGGCATTTCCGTCTTATAGGCCAGCCCTTCCTGGAATAATTTCAGGAAAATCCACTGGGTCCAGTGGTAATATTTGGGGTCTGTGGTATTCACTTCCCTGTCCCAGTCAAAAGAATAGCCCAAGGCATGGAGCTGCCCCTTAAACCGCTCCACATTGTTTTCTGTTACCACCTTGGGGTGGATTTTATTCTTGATTGCATAATTTTCCGTAGGGAGCCCAAAAGCGTCCCATCCCATGGGATAAAGCACGTTATAACCCTGCATCCTCCGTTTCCTTGCCACAATGTCAAGGGCGGTATAAGGCCTTGGATGCCCAACGTGGAGCCCCTGCCCGGATGGGTAAGGGAATTCTACCAATGCGTAATATTTTGGCTTGGAATAATCCTCCGTAGCGGCAAACGCCTTTTCCTCATCCCAAACCTTCTGCCATTTTGCTTCTAATGCTCTGTGATTGTATGGTACTGCCATTTGATATCCTCCTAAATCTTGGTATTTCATACATTCCCTAAAATACACATGTTTCTAAAATTTTATCACACAGGGGGTATTTGTCAAGGATATTTCCAGTTGAGTCCCTATTTTGCCACTCATAGTACCAAAAGGTTTCCA
>Ga0224483_100002_pt1 | contig 57684 bp, 60 predicted proteins | sample hydfratestSal1_FD_181453 | JGI IMG/M metagenome (GOLD analysis project Ga0224483, IMG submission 181453) | Metatranscriptome of mouse feces microbial communities from Columbus University, Ohio, United States - Sal1 (Metagenome Metatranscriptome) ... | reverse complement strand
GGAGATTATAGAAATGTTAGAGAGAATGAAAGAGATTATCGCAGAGCAGTTAAGCGCAGAGGCAGACGGGATTACATTGGAGACTTCTTTTAAAGAAGATTTGGGGGCTGACTCCCTGGATTTATTTGAGCTTGTCATGGCATTGGAGGATGAATATTCTGTGGAAATCCCTTCCGAAGATTTGGAGAAGCTGGCAACCGTTGGGGATGTAGTTGATTATTTAAAAGAAAAAGGCGTGGAATAAGGGGTGTCACAATTGAAGACGAGGATTACAGAACTGTTACAGATAGAAGCCCCCATTATACAAGGGGGGATGGCATGGGTGGCAGAGCATAACCTGGCCGGCGCAGTGTCGGCGGCCGGGGGGCTTGGGATTATCGGCGCTGCCAATGCCCCGGCAGACTGGGTGCGCGGGGAAATCCGCAAGGCAAGGGAGATTACAGATAAACCCATTGGCGTGAATGTGATGCTGTTAAGCCCTTATGCGGATGAAGTTGCACAGGTATTAGCAGAGGAGAAAGTTCCGGTAATCACAACTGGGGCGGGCAATCCTGGGAAATATATGGAGATGTGGAAAGCTGCCGGGAGCAAGGTGATCCCAGTTGTGGCAAGCGTGGCGTTGGCTAGGATGATGGAACGCGGCGGCGCGGATGCGGTAATTGCAGAAGGGACAGAATCCGGCGGCCATATTGGGGCTGCCACAACCATGACGTTAGTGCCGCAGGTTGTGGATGCAGTGAAAATCCCAGTGATTGCAGCTGGGGGGATTGGCGATGGAAGGGGCATGGCGGCGGCCTTTATGCTTGGGGCAGAGGCAGTGCAGCTTGGGACCCGGTTTGTAGTGGCAAAAGAATCTATCTGCCACCCCAACTACAAAGAGCGGATTATCAAGGCGAAAGACATTGATTCCGCAGTGACTGGAAGGAGCCATGGGCATCCAATCCGCCAGCTCCGTAACCAGATGACAAAAGAGTACATACAAAAAGAGCAGGAAGGCGTACCGTTTGAAGAATTGGAGCTTTTGGCAGTTGGGTCTTTGCGCAATGCCGTGATAGACGGGGACGTAAAGCATGGGACTGTGATGGCAGGGCAGATTGCAGGGTTAATTAAGAAGGAGCAGGCTTGCCAGGAAATTGTGGATGAAATAATGGAGGAAGCAAAAGCTTTGATGCAAGGAGTAGGGTTATGAGAAAAATTGCGTTTATTTTCCCAGGGCAGGGCGCCCAGTATACCGGAATGGGCAGGGATTTTTACGAAAATTATAACAGGGCGAAAGAAGTATTCGCCATTGCAGGAAAAGTATCTGGGATGTCGATGGAAGAGCTGATTTTCCGGGAAAATGAAAACCTTGACATTACAAAATACACACAGGTTGCTATGCTGACCGTGGAACTTGCGATTTTAAAGGTATTAGAGGAAAATGGCGTCACTTCTTCGGTAAATGCGGGGCTAAGTTTAGGGGAATATGCAGCCCTGACAGCTTCTGGAGGGCTGTCTGTGCGCAATGCGCTGGAGCTTGTGGTCAAGCGCGGCGCCCTGATGCAGGATGCAGTCCCCACAGGCGGGGCCATGACAGCGGTTATGGGGCTTGAGGCCAGCCTGGTAGAAGAAATTTGCGGGCAAGTGGAAGGCATTGTGTCTGTGGCAAACTATAACTGCCCAGGGCAGATTGTTATCAGTGGGGAAGAGGAGGCAGTCCAGGAGGCAGCCGGCAAAATGAAGGAAGCTGGGGCGAAACGGTGCATCCCCTTAAATGTCAGTGGGCCATTCCATTCTAAAATGCTTGTGGAAGCTGGGGAAAAGCTGGCCGAAGAGCTTGAGAAAGTTGAAATCGGGGAACTGACAACGCCTTATATCTCAAATGTGACGGCAGAATACGTGATAGAGAAAGAAGAAGTAAAAGGATTGCTGCAGCAGCAGGTGTCGTCTTCTGTAAAATGGCAGCAGACCGTGGAGCTGATGGTTTCCGAGGGGGTGGACACTTTTATAGAAATCGGGCCGAAAAAAACATTGTCCGCATTTTTGAAAAAGATTGCGCCTAAGGCTTTCAGCTACCATGTAGAAACAATAAAGGATATGGAGGAGCTTTTAGAAGCCCTGAAAGTGGACGCAAAATAAGCGTGGGAATGTGCAGAAAGGGTATCAGTCATGAAATTAGAAGGAAAAACAGCATTGGTCACAGGGGCTTCCCGGGGGATTGGGAAAGCGATTGCAAAAGCGCTTGCAGCAGAAGGGGCTATGGTGGCCGTGAATTATAATGGCTCCAAGGAAGCGGCAGAGCAGGTAGTGGCAGAGATTCAGGCGCAAGGCGGCAAGGCGGCCAGCTTTGGGTGCAGCGTGGCAGACCCGGCGGCAGTGGAGCAGATGGTAGCGCAGATTGTGGCAGAATATAAACGCCTGGATATTCTGGTAAATAATGCTGGCATTACAAGGGATAACTTGATTTTGAAGATGAAGGAAGAAGATTTTGGCACAGTGCTTGACACAAATTTAAAAGGCGTGTTCCATACTTCCAAACATGCCGCCAAGCAGATGCTGCGGCAAAAATCAGGGAGCATAGTGAATATTTCCTCTATTTCCGGCATTATGGGCAATCCTGGACAGACAAATTATGCGGCATCTAAGGCAGGCGTGATAGGGTTTACAAAATCACTGGCAAGGGAACTGGCTTCCAGGGAAATACGTGTCAACGCCGTTGCGCCTGGGTTTATTGAAACAGAGATGACACAGAAGCTGCCAGAGGCTGCAGCCAAGGCTGGGATGGCCCAGATTCCGTTCCGGCGGTTTGGGACGGCGGAAGAGGTGGCAAAGGCAGTCTGCTTCCTGGTTTCTGAAGATGCGTCTTATATCACCGGGCAGGTGCTGCAGGTAGATGGCGGAATGGGAATGTAAGGAAGGAGACAGGATGAAAAGAGTTGTAGTTACTGGCATGGGGGCAATTACCCCCATTGGATTGAATATAGAAGAATTTTGGGATGGGTTGAAAAATGGGAGGACAGGGTTTGGCGAGATCACCCAGTTTGACGCGTCAGAGTTCAAAGTGAAGGTCGCGGCAAGCGTCAAAGGCTTTGAAGCGAAGGACTATATGGACGTAAAGTCCGCAAGGCGTATGGAATTGTTTTGCCAATATGCGGTGGCGGCGGCAAAAGAGGCTTTCGCGCAGTCCGGGATATCCATGGAGCAGGAAGACCCTTACCGGGTTGGGTGCGCCATTGGCTCCGGCGTAGGGAGCCTGCAGGCGCTGGAACGGGAACATAAGAAATTGCTGGAAAAAGGGCCGGGAAGGGTCAATCCGCTTTTGGTTCCCCTGATGATTACCAATATGGCGGCAGGGAATGTTTCCATTCAGTTTGGGTTAAAAGGAAAAAGCTTAAATGTGGTGACAGCTTGCGCAACAGGCACCCATTCCATTGGGGAAGCTTTCCGCACCATCCAGGCAGGGGATGCAGACGTAATGCTTGCCGGTGGGACAGAAAGTTCCATCACCCCCATTGGGATTGGCGGGTTTAGCGCATTGACGGCCTTGTCTTCTAGCAATGACGTCAACCGCTGTTCCATCCCCTTTGACAAAGACCGCAGCGGTTTTGTAATGGGGGAAGGGGCAGGCGTAGTAGTGTTAGAGGAACTGGAACATGCAAAGGAACGCGGCGCGCGCATCTTAGCAGAGGTTGTGGGATATGGCGCTACCAGCGACGCTTTCCATATCACCTCCCCGGCAGAAGACGGCATGGGGGCGGCAATGGCAATGAAGAATGCAGTGGGGGATGCAGGGATTTCCCCAGAAGACGTAGAATATATCAATGCCCATGGGACCAGCACCCACCACAATGACTTGTTTGAGACAAGGGCTATTAAAATTGCATTTGGGCAGCATGCTTACCAGATGAAAATCAATTCCACCAAATCCATGGTGGGCCATTTGCTGGGGGCGGCAGGCGCAGTGGAAGCGATTGCATGCATCCTGCAGATGCAGCATGGTTATATCCATGCCACAGTGGGGCTTCAGGAGTCGGAGGAAGAGTTGGACTTGGACTATATGAAGGGGAAAGGCATAGAGAAGGAATTTACATATGCCTTAACAAACTCGCTGGGGTTCGGCGGGCATAATGCCAGCCTATTGTTGAAAAAGTTTGAAGGGCAGGAGTAAACGTATGGAATTTGAAAATCTCGAGAAGTTGATCCATGCAGTGTCGGAATCGGAATTGACCCAGTTCTCCTATGAGGAGAATGGGGTGTCCATTTCCATGAAAAAAGATAAGAAGCAGAAGCTTGTCACAATCAATAATGTGGCGGAGAATACAGCGTCCGGCGTACCAGCCCTTGTGGCGGCAGATTCTAAAGAGACAGGCCAGGAGGCAAAGGCAGCGGAAGGGAATACAGTGAAATCCCCGTTAGTCGGGACATTTTACAGCGCCCCAGACCCAGAGTCAGAGCCGTTTGTGAAGGTAGGGGACCATGTGTCAAAAGGGCAGGTTCTTGGGATTGTGGAAGCCATGAAATTAATGAACGAAATTGAAAGTGACTTTGAGGGCGTGGTGAAGCAGGTCCTGGTGTCAAATGAAGATGTGATAGAATTTGGCCAGCCGTTGTTTGTGATTGGGTAGTCCATGCCAGAGGAATCGGCAGGGGCAGAAAACAGGTAGATACCACAGGAGGGATTGCAATGCCATTAATGGGAACAAAGGAAATTATGGAAGTCATTCCACACAGGCAGCCTTTTTTATTGATAGACACAATTGAAGAGCTGGAACCGGGAAAACGTGCAGTAGGGCGTAAATGCGTGACATTTAACGAGCCGTTCTTTGCAGGGCATTTTCCAGGGGAGCCAGTAATGCCAGGGGTGCTGATTGTGGAGGCGCTGGCCCAGACAGGGGCGGTGGCAATCTTAAGCCAGCCAGATTTCAAGGGTAAGACCGCATATTTTGGAGCCATCAATAATGCCCGGTTTAAGCAGAAGGTAGTCCCAGGGGACGTGTTAGAGTTAGAACTTGAGATTATCAAGCAAAAAGGGCCAGTAGGGATTGGGAGCGCGAAAGCAACGGTAAATGGGAAGCTTGCTGTTTCAGCGGAACTTACCTTTGTAATCGGGCAATAGAATAAGTTAAAGGAGCATTTTATATGTTTCAGAAAATATTAATCGCCAACCGGGGGGAAATTGCGGTGCGGATTATCCGTGCCTGCAGGGAAATGGGGATTTTGTCCGTTGCGGTATATTCCGAGGCTGACAAGGACGCGCTGCATACGCAGCTTGCAGACGAAGCAGTCTGTATTGGGAAAGCGCCAGTGTCAGACAGCTACTTGAATATGGAGCGGGTATTAAGCGCGGCGATTGCCACCAAATCCCAGGCCATCCACCCAGGGTTTGGCTTTTTGTCAGAAAATGAGCATTTTGCATCTATGTGCGAGAGCTGCGGCGTTGCCTTTATTGGGCCGTCTGGTGATATTATTGGGAAAATGGGGAATAAATCACAGGCAAGGGCGACCATGATGGAGGCTGGTGTCCCAGTCGTCCCAGGGACGAAAGAGCCGGTCTATGAATGGGGGCAGGGGCTTGGGATTGCCAGGGAAATTGGGTTCCCCGTTATGGTAAAAGCTTCCTCTGGCGGGGGCGGGAAAGGGATGCGGGTTGTGTCCGGCCCAGAAGAATTTGAAGGGAATTTCCGCCTTGCCCAACAGGAATCCATCAATGCCTTTGGGGACAACACCATGTATATTGAGAAATATATTGAGGAGCCAAGGCATATAGAAATCCAGGTTTTGGCAGATAAATATGGGAAAGTGCTTTGGCTGGGGGAACGCGACTGTTCCATCCAAAGACGCCACCAGAAAATGATCGAAGAATCCCCCTGTGCAGTGATAACAGAGGAATTGCGCCAGCGCATGGGGCAGACGGCAGTGTTGGCGGCAAAAGCGGCCCATTATGAAAATGCGGGGACCATTGAATTTTTATTAGATAAAAATAAAAATTTTTATTTTATGGAAATGAATACCAGAATCCAGGTAGAGCATCCAGTGACGGAAATGGTGACTGGCATAGATTTGGTAAAAGAGCAAATCAGGATAGCGGCAGGGGAGCCGCTGCATTTTAGCCAGGAAGACGTTATGCTAAGAGGCCATGCCATTGAATGCAGGATTAATGCGGAAAATCCTGAGAAAAACTTTATGCCATGCCCAGGGACAGTGAAAGACCTGCATTTTCCTGGCGGGAACGGCGTACGCATTGAATCTGCGCTATATAACGGATATACCATCCCGGCATTTTATGACTCCATGGTGGCGAAAGTGATTGTGCATGGGGAAGATAGGCAGGATGCAATCCGTAAAATGCGAAGCGCCTTGGGCGAGGTGGTGGTAGACGGGATTACCACGAACCTGGATTTTCAATATGATATCCTGAACCACCCGGTATTCTTGTCAGGGAAGGTCAATACACATTTTATTCCAGAATATTTTGAATAACAGGAAAGTAGGGAAATAGATGCTGAAATTTAAGAAAACGAGTTCCGCCCCCATTGTGGGGAAAGAACCCACGGTGCCGGAAGGGCTATGGATTAAGTGTGACGCCTGCGGAGAGCTGCTCTATAAGGAAGATGTCAAGCAGAACCACTATGTATGTTACAAATGTGGGAAATATTTCCGGATTTCCACCAGGAAGCGCCTGCGGCTTGTAGCGGACAAAGGCACTTATGAAAAGTGGGAGGAAGGGTTAGAAAGCAAAGACCCTTTGAATTACCCAGATTACCAAGAGAAAACGGCGGCCTTAAAAGAAAGGCTTCGGATTGACGAGGCGGTGACTTGCGGGCGCTGCACCATCTATGGGGAGCCGGCAGTGGTCTGTGTCTGCGACGGCAGGTTCCTTATGGGGAGCATGGGGTATGTAGTGGGGGAAAAAATAACAAGGTCTGTAGAGCGAGCCACAGAAGAAAAGCTTCCTGTGGTTATCTTTACTTGTTCTGGCGGCGCCAGAATGCAGGAGGGCATTGTTTCCCTGATGCAGATGGCTAAGACCTCTGCCGCATTGAAGCGCCATTCTGAGGCGGGGCTTTTGTATATTTCTGTGCTGACAGACCCTACCACTGGCGGCGTGACTGCAAGCTTTGCCATGTTGGGCGACATTATCCTGGCAGAGCCGGGGGCGCTGGTAGGGTTTGCAGGGCCGCGGGTAATTGAGCAGACCATACGCCAGAAGCTGCCGGAAGGGTTCCAGCGGGCAGAATTCTTGAAGGAGCATGGCCTAATTGACGGGATTGTGGAACGCGAGGATTTAAAGGAAACCCTTGCGAAATTAATTGCCATGCACAATCAGGTGGAACCCAAAGAAGCATTGATCCCCAACCGGAGGAAACACCCGGCAGAGGCAAAAGGCAAAAAGAGGGAAGAGAAAGTTTCAGCTTGGGAGCGGGTGCAGCGCGCAAGGGCGCAGGAGCGGCCAAGCGCTTTAGATTATATCCAGGAAATTTTTACAGGCTTTGTGGAACTCCATGGCGACCGGCATTTTGCCGATGACGGCGCTATCGTCGGGGGGCTTGGGTATCTGGATGGCTGCCCAGTGACCATTATTGGGCAGCAGAAGGGGAAGACTACCAAAGAAAACATTACCAGGAACTTTGGGATGCCCGCGCCGGAAGGCTACCGCAAAGCGTTGCGGTTAATGAAACAGGCGGAAAAATTCCACCGCCCCATTATTTGCTTTGTAGACACGCCTGGCGCATTTTGCGGCATGGAGGCAGAGGAACGGGGGCAAGGGGAGGCAATTGCAAAGAACCTGTTTGAGATGTCAGACCTGGCTGTACCAGTTTTGAGCATTGTAATTGGCGAAGGCGGCAGCGGAGGGGCCCTTGCCCTTGCAGTCGGGAATGAAGTATGGATGATGGAAAACGCCACCTATACCATTTTGTCCCCGGAGGGCTTTGCCTCCATTATGTGGAAGGACGCTTCCAAAGCGCCCAAAGCAGCGGAATGGATGCGGGTGACGGCGGCAGACTTAAAGGAACTGGGCATTATTGAGAAAGTTATCCCGGAACCCCAGCCGGCAGATACCCAGAATTTAGGCAAAATTGCTGAGGTGATGCTAGAAGAGGTACGCAGGTTCCTCCATCAGTACCTTCCAATGGACGGGCAGCAGTTAGCCGCGCAGCGTTACGGGCGTTTTCGGAAGATGTAGGAGGGCATTATGGGAAGACCACTGAAAATCAGAGATTTAACAGCAGAAGTCCCCGTGGTTCAGGGAGGCATGGGCGTAGGGGTGAGCTTGTCCGGCTTGGCTGGGAATGTGGCAAAATGCGGCGGCATAGGGATAATCTCCACCGCGCAGATTGGATATCAGGAGCCAGAATTTGATGAACGCCCAATAGAATGTAACCTAAGGGCAATTGCAAAGCAGGTTCGGCAGGCGAAAGCAATTGCACAGGGCGGCATTGTAGGCGTGAATATTATGGTGGCGACGAAAAAATACGGGGAGTATGTGCGGGCCGCTGTGGAAGCAGGGGCAGACCTGATTATTTCTGGCGCAGGGCTTCCCACAACGCTTCCCGCCCTGGCTGGGCAGTCTGGGGCAAAGATAGCCCCGATTGTCTCTTCTGTCAAATCTGCCTCTGTGATATGTAAATTATGGGACCGCAAATACCAGCGCTGCCCAGATATGGTGGTAATTGAAGGGCCGAAGGCAGGCGGGCATTTGGGGTTTACATTAGAAGAACTGGAACATATGGATGAAAAGGCATATGAAGAAGAAATAAAAGGCATCATTGCCTTAGTAAGGCAGTATAGTGAGAAATACCAGTACCAAATCCCAGTAGTGGTTGCCGGAGGGGTTTACGAGGGGAAGGACTTAAGTCATGCCTTAGCCCTTGGGGCGGACGGGGTGCAGGCAGCCACCCGCTTTGTGACAACCTGGGAATGCGACGCCAGCGAAGCTTACAAGCAGGCATACCTAAAGGCTGGCAAAGAAGATATCCAAATCGTGAAAAGCCCGGTTGGGATGCCAGGGCGCGCTATCCGCAATGAATTTATTGACAGGTCAGAACAGGGGGAGTTCAGGCCGCAGGGCGGCTTTCGGTGCCATCAATGCTTGGAAAAGTGCAACCAAAAAGACATTCCCTATTGTATTACGGACGCATTAATAAACGCAGTGAAAGGCGATTTAGCCCATGGGCTGATTTTCTGCGGGGCCAATGCATGGCGGTCAACCCATATGGAACATGTGTCGGAAATTATGGCAGAATTTGCAAAAGTATAAAACTCCTGAAAAAAATCTTTTCAAAACTCCCGAGTATTGCTATAATAAAACAGTAAACTAAAGTGAAGGACATCAAGGGAGGCATATATGAATTTTCAAATCTGTTCCGGAAATCAAGAAAAAGCAGGCGTAACGAGACAGAAAGACATCATTTCATTTTCCAGACAGGCGGCGGAAAATTCTATCTGCTATCTGCTGTTATATCCCAGAGACGGCAGCCCAGACTTGAGAATCCCCATGGAGGCCAAGGGGAACTGCGGCACGATGTATACGGTTGGGATCCAGGGCTTGGACTGGAAAAATTACGACTACAATTTTGAAATAAACGGGGAAGAAGCGCTTGATAAGTATGCCCGTAAAATTACTGGAAGGGAAATCTGGGCAGATGAGGCCCGAAGGCCAAAAGAGCAGAACACGGAGCCATTTGTGCCACAGAAAGACAGGAGGAAGCTGGAACAGGCTCCGGGGGGACATATTCTGGCGGAGAGGGGACATGGTAAGGAGAAGATTGTAGGGAAGGTTAAGAGTTCATTTTATTTTTCTGATTTTAAATGGAAAGATGTGGGGTATGAGGGAATTAAGAAAGAAGATATGGTTATCTACAAGCTCCATGTACGGGGGTTTTCTATGGGTTTGCAGGGAACAGGCAGCCGGCATGGGACGGTAGAGGCAGTAGAGCAGAAACTGGATTATCTGAAAGGCCTGGGAGTCACCACCTTATTATTTATGCCAGTATATGAATTTGAGGAAATCCTTATGCTGGACCACACCAAAGAGCGGATGAGCCAAAAGGACGTGGTAAATTATTGGGGCTACACAGCAGGCAGTTATTTTGCCCCAAAGGCTTCGTATCTTGGGAAGGGCCATAATCCAGATAATTTGAAACGCCTGATTCAGAAAATGCACCAGAAACAAATGGAGTGTATTTTAGAGTTTTATTTTCCACAACAAACAAACCCTCACCTGATTATTGACGTTTTGCGGTATTGGAACAAGGAGTACCATGTAGATGGGTTCCGACTGCTGGGATGCCCCGCCGTGGCGGAGCTGATTGCCCAGGATTGCCGGCTCAGTGGGTGCAAATTGTTCTTTGACGGCTTCCGGGAGGAGCTTGCCCAGGATAAGCAGCGGTTTGGGCCGATGCTGTTTTCTTATAATGAAAGGTTCCTTTATGAAGTGCGGCGGGTGCTGAACCACCAAGGCGGGAGCATTTATGAATTTGCCTGCCAGATGCGCAGGCAGCAGGAATGCCAGGGGTTTGTGAATTTTATTGCAGAAAACAATGGGTTTACGCTATGGGATGTTTTTTCTTATGAGCATAAACACAATGAACAGAATGGGGAAGGCAACCGGGACGGGAATAATTTCAACTGCAGCGGGAATTGCGGGCAGGAAGGCGTCAGCCGCAAGCGCCAGGTCAATGAATTACGGAAACGCCAGGCCAAGAACGCCCTTGCAGTTATTTTCCTGGCTCAGGGCGTCCCTATGCTATGGATGGGGGATGAGTGCGGCAATAGCCAGAATGGCAATAATAACGCTTATTGCCAGGATAATGAGGTGGGCTGGAAAGACTGGAAGCGGACTGCCCAGGCAAGGCAGCTTGCCGCTTATGTGGGCAAGCTTGCCAGGATTCGGAAAGAGTGGCCAATACTGCGAAGCCCAAGGCCTTTCCAGCTTCAGGATTATGAGAACAGGGGATGCCCTGATTTGTCTTACCATAGCGATGGGGCATGGAAAATAGATTTTGGCATGAACCGGGGCTTTGTGGGCATGTTCTATTCTGGAGCCTATGCGGGCATGGAGAAAAGCCTGTATGCGGCGTATAATTTCCAGTCAGTGCCGCAGAAATTTGCATTGCCTGGCGGGATGGAGTGGGAGCTTTTGCTGGATACGGCCAAGGATGAGGCAATCTTGGATGTGCCAGAGAAGCTTACGGATGTCCGGGAACTTTTAGTGGAGAGGCAGTCTGTATGCCTGTTGAGCGGTAAAATTTATTCCGAAGGGAAAGCGGCAAGGAAAAGGAGGAGAATAGAGAAAATTTCTAAAAAAGGTAAGGAGAGCAAGGATGGCAGAGCGTAGCTTCGGCATTAGTGGCTTTACGTTAAAATGGATTGCGATGGTTTCTATGGTAATCGACCATACAGGGGCTATACTGTTCCCACAGTATCTCCAGTTTAGGATGGTTGGGAGGCTTGCGTTCCCAATTTACTGTTTCCTATTGGTGGAAGGGGCAGTCCATACCAAGGACATACGCAAATATGAAAGGAGGCTCCTGATATTTGCGTTTTTGTCCGAGGTTCCATTTGACCTGGCTTTTTATGGTGGGCTGGATTTCAGGCATCAAAATGTATTTTTTACTTTATTCCTGGGGCTTTTGGTGGTGGAGCAGTACCAGAAACGCAGGGCTGGGTTAAGCTCGTTTTTCGTCTTTTTGGCGGCTATGCTGGCAGGGGAAGCCCTGAATACAGATTATGGCGGGGTTGGCGTGGTTATTATCCTTATTTTTTACCTTTTGTACCAATATGCGGCAATGAAACAGGCAGCTTTTGTGATGGCAAATTTTTTGAGCTATGGGCTTAGTGTGCAGGCGTATGCCGGGTTTGCGGCTGTCCCTATGCTTCTGTATAATGGTAAGCGTGGGCCGTCCATGAAATACCTTTTTTATGTATGCTATCCATTCCATTTATTGGCGCTTTATTTGATAAAAAGGGCCTTTTTGTCGTGAGGCGCCAAAGCTTATGGCGGTAACGCAGGGGGAATGTATTGAGCCAAATTCAGACAGGAGCGTGAGCAAAATGAAGGCATGGGAACATTTAAGGACGATCAACCACCATAAAATGCTGGTAATGAAGGGCTGTTTCAAAGTAGGCCTGTACAAACAGGGGCTGCTGCATGATTTGTCCAAATATACCCCTACGGAATTTTTGGTGGGGTGCAAATATTTTCAGGGGGACGTCAGCCCAAACAACATGGAACGCAAGGCCAAGGGCTATTCCTCCGCCTGGCTGCACCATAAGGGCAGGAATAAGCACCATTTGGAATACTGGATTGATTATGGGGCGGGGGAAGAAAAAGGGATGGCGGGCATGAAAATGCCTATTAAATATGTAGTGGAAATGTTTATTGACCGGATGTCCGCGTCCAAAAATTATAAAAAACAGGATTATACGGACCGCAGCCCATTAGAATATTATGAGAATGGGAAAGCTTACCATATGCTCCACAAAGACACCAGGGTTCTGTTGGAGCGGCTTTTGCATATGCTGGCGGAGCAAGGGGAAGAGACTACCCTCCGATACATTAAGAAGGTAGTGCTAAAGAAGAAAGATTATGGGAAACGCTTATAAGAACTGGTTTTGTCCCGGCTGGTAATGGTAGCCGATAGCCGCCAGGGAGGCGGACAGCTTTTCCATAGGGATATCGCAGCTTTTGCAAAATTCCTCTAAGGAAGGGTAGCGGTCCCTTAAAAGGGTATTGGTAAAACTTAATAATATTACAGGGTCTTTTGGCATATCCATGGTAACACCTCCAAATCAGCCATAGTATAACGGATTTTTCTTCTTTTGGCAAGGGGTGTGGGAAAATTCCGGTTGGAAAGGCACTTCAAAGCTTGATTTTTCATAGAATGTAATAAATCAGCTTAGAGGTGCTTTTTTTGAAAACATTTTTAATGCCGCTGAATGCCGAGGAAGAAAAATTTTATCTGGAAAAAATGAAAGAGGGCAGCCTTGAAGCGAAGAATACCCTGATTGAACGGAACCTAAGGCTGGTAGCGCATATTTCCAGAAAATACCAAAACGGGGAAGAAGATATGGAGGACCTGATTTCCATTGGGACCATTGGCCTGATCAAAGCCATCGCTACCTTTAATTATGAGCGGGGCAACCGCCTTGCGACTTACGCTGCCCGCTGCATAGACAATGAACTGCTGATGTATTTCCGGGGGAAGAAAAAGACTTCCCGGGAGGTGTCCCTCTACGAGCCAATCGGTACGGACAAAGAAGGGAACCAGATTAATCTGATGGATGTGGTGGAAAGCACGGACCGGGACATTTTTGAGATTATTGAGCTGAAAGGGAATACCAGGAAGGTTTACGAGGCCATCCCCAGGGTTTTGAACAGCCGGGAACGGGAAATCATTGAATGGCGGTACGGCCTGTACAACCGCAAGCCGGTAACCCAGCGGGAAATTGCAGATAAACTGGGGATATCCCGTTCCTATGTCAGCCGGATTGAGAAGCGGGCGCTGGAAAAATTAAAGGGATGTTTTGAGTAAAAAAGTTCCTGCAGCCATTGCAGAATGGGCAGGAACATGGTATGATATAGCTATCTTTTTTCAAAGGGCGTATCTGCCCGTATTCCCAACCAGCACAAAGGGAGGTATTTTTGTATCGTATCGTTTCGACTGCAATCGTCTGCGGCATCCAGAGCATTCTTGTACAGGTGGAAGCAGACGTGTGCGACGGCATGCCCGCATTTGAAATGGTGGGCGCCCTGTCCTCCGAGGTAAAGGAGGCAAGGGAACGGGTGCGGGCAGCGTTCCGGAACAGCGGAATCCGCCTTGCGCCGAAAAAAATTACTGTAAACCTTTACCCGGCAGACGTCCGCAAAACAGGCACAAGCTTCGACCTGCCCATCGCCCTCGCTGTCCTTGCGGCATACGGGGCAGTGCCGGAAGACTATTTGGAGGGCATCCTGTTTGCAGGGGAGGTCAGCCTGAACGGGGAAATACGGCCAACCACAGGCATCCTTCCCATGGCGCTTGCCGCCAAGGAAGCCGGGAAACAGGCCGTGTGCATCCCAATAGGGAACCGGGGGGAAGCGGAATTGGCAAAAGGGATGGCTGTGCTGCCAGCAGAGAATTTAAATCAGGTAATCCAAATGCTGGAAACATTCCATAAGGACCCGGAAAAAGCCCAAAATGCCAGGGCTTATGAAAGAATGGGGCAAGGGCGGCACAGGGAAGGAGACTGTGATTTTTCCGGCATCCATGGGCAGAAGGTGCTGAAGCGGGCCTGCGAAGTGGCGGCAGCAGGCAGGCACAATATGCTTTTGGTAGGAGCCCCCGGGGCTGGGAAAACCATGGCTGCAAGGGCAACAGCCACGATTTTGCCTGATTTGGAGGAGGAAGAAGCCTTGGAGCTTGCCCGGATTTACAGCGTCAGCGGAAGGCTTGGCCAGAGGGAGGGGCAGTTTTTTGCAAGGCCCTTCCGGAACCCCCACCATACCATCAGCGCCGCAGGGCTTGCTGGGGGCGGGGCAGTCCCAAAGCCCGGGGAATTAAGCCTGGCCCATAAGGGCGTGCTGTTTTTGGACGAGCTGACGGAATTTAAGCGGGAGGTGCTGGAAGTGCTGCGCCAGCCTTTGGAAGAGAAAGCCATCAGGATTTCCAGAAGCGGCGGCAATTTCTGCTTCCCAGCGGATATTATGCTGATTGGGGCTATGAACCCCTGCGGCTGCGGGTATTACCCCGACCGCGGGGCCTGCGCCTGCACCCCGGCCGTCATCCGCCGCCACCTGGGGAAGTTAAGCCGGCCTCTGTTAGACCGGATAGACCTTACAGTGGAAGTAAAGCGGCTGCCCTTGGCAGAGCTTATCGGTGGGGGAACGGAGGAAACCTCAGAAGCCATACGGAACCGGGTACAGGCCGTCCAGAAAGTCCAGGGGAAGCGTTTTGCCGGGAGCGGCATTTCCTATAACAGCCAGATACCCGTCCCTTATATGGAGGAATTCTGCCCTATGGAGCAGGATGCCAGGAAGCTGCTGCAGGATTCCTTTGAACGGCTGGGGCTGAGCGCCAGGGGTTATTACCGGGCAATCCGCGTAGCCCGCACCATTGCGGATATGGAAGGATGCGGGCAGATTCGCCGGGTGCACCTGATGGAAAGCCTGATGTACCGGGAAATTGACAGGAAAGCGTGGGAATTATGATGGCAAAGGAATGTACGGAACTGGGCACAAAGCCTGTTTGCAAGTACGAATACTGGTTTGCAGGCATCCCTTCCCTGTCGGGAAAAAAGAAAATCCGCTTAAAATCCCAATTCCCGGACCCGGAAGAATTTTACCGCCTTCCCATAGGTCATATACAGCAAATCCCATGGCTTACGGAACGGGAAAAAAAGGCCGTGGCCGCCGCCAAGGGAACCCCAGAACACAAGCTGGATGCCCAGGCCTGCTACTGTGCCGAAAAGGGCATAAAGCTTGCCATATGGCAGGACCCTGGGTATCCCAAACGGCTGCGGGACATTTACAGCCCGCCTTACGGCCTTTTTTACCGTGGCAGCCTGCCCCCGGAAGATGCCCCGGCCGTTGCCATTGTAGGGGCGCGGGGCTGTTCCCACTATGGGAAGCAGATGGCCCGGGCAATTGGCTGCGGCCTTGCCAGCCAGGGGGTTTCTGTTATCAGCGGCATGGCCCTGGGCATTGACGGGGCAGGGCATCAGGGGGCTTTGCAGGCAGGGGGCAGGACGTATGGCGTCTTTGGCTGCGGCGTGGATGTCTGCTACCCTGCCGCCCACCGGGAGCTGTATGGGGCAATTCCCAAGATGGGCGGGCTGCTTTCTGAGTACCAGCCCCGCTCGAAGCCCCTGGCTATGTTTTTCCCCCAGCGGAACCGGATTATCAGCGGGCTTTCGGACGCCGTCATTGTGGTGGAGGCAAGGGAGAAAAGCGGCGCGCTGATTACGGCAGATTTTGCTTTGGAGCAGGGACGGGAGGTCTATGCAGTGCCCGGGCGTGCAGGGGATCCTTCCAGCCAGGGGACGAACCGGCTGATCCAGCAGGGGGCGGGAATCTTTTTGTCTGTTGGTGATTTTCTGAAAGAAATGGGGATTTTTGCAGATTTTGTAGAAGATTCTGCTGGAAACCAGAAATTTTCCCTTGAAAAATCAGAAAGGTTGGTGTATAGTTGTGTGGATTTAAGTCCGAAAAGTTTGGACGGGCTTTTGGCAGAAACATCCCTTCCCCTGGGGGAGCTGATTGAAATTCTGGAATCTCTCAGGGAGAAGGGATGTATACTGGAAGTATATAAGAATTACTATATCAGGCCGGAACCTTCCGGCTTTGCATAAAGCGAAGGAGCAGGGACCCATGGCGAAGTATCTGGTTATTGTGGAATCACCGGCGAAGGTGAAAACAATTAAAAAATTTCTTGGGAAGAATTATGAGGTGGCGGCCTCCAATGGGCATGTGAGGGATTTGCCCAAAAGCCAGCTTGGGATTGACGTAGAACATGGTTATGAGCCAAAATATATCACAATCCGGGGAAAGGGGGACATTTTAGCCAACCTCCGCAAAGAGGTGAAGAAAGCGGAAAAAGTCTATCTGGCAACGGACCCTGACCGGGAGGGGGAAGCAATTTCGTGGCACCTGTCCAAGGCGCTGAAGCTGGAAGGCAAGAATATGTACCGGATCAGCTTTAATGAAATCACCAAAAATGCAGTGAAGGCATCTTTGAAGCAGGCAAGGGAAATAGACATGAATTTAGTGGACGCCCAGCAGGCAAGGCGTATGCTGGACCGTATGGTGGGCTACCGCATCAGCCCCCTTTTGTGGGCCAAGGTGAAAAGGGGCCTAAGCGCAGGGCGGGTGCAGTCGGTGGCGCTCAGGATGATTTGCGACCGGGAAGAAGAAATTAACGCCTTTATCCCGGAGGAGTACTGGTCGCTGGATGCAGAATTTTCCATCCCCGGGGAAAAGAAGCCCCTGGCAGCCAAATTTTACGGGGACAAAAATGGCAGGCTGTCCATTTCCTCAAAGGAGGAAATGGATAAAATACTTGGGGATTTGGAAAAAGAAAGCTATCAGGTCTTAGACGTAAAGAAAGGGGAGCGCACAAGGAAGGCGCCCCTGCCCTTTACCACCAGCACCCTGCAGCAGGAAGCGGCGAAGGTCTTAAATTTTTCCACCCAGAAAACCATGCGTTTAGCCCAGCAGCTTTACGAAGGGGTAGACGTGAAAGGGCAGGGGACCGTCGGCGTCATCACATATCTGAGGACGGATTCCGTGCGCGTGTCTGAGGAAGCGGAGCGGGCGGCAAGGGAGTACATCCAGTCTGCTTACGGGGAAAAATATCTGGCGAAGGGCGGGCAGGAGCGGAAAGGCTCCGGGAAGATACAGGACGCCCACGAAGCCATCCGGCCTTCAGACATCACAAGGACCCCGGCTATGATAAAGGAATCCTTAAGCCGGGACCAGTTCCGGCTGTACCAACTGATTTGGCGGCGTTTTACAGCAAGCCGCATGGACAGCGCAGTGTATGAAACAACCTCCATTACAATCGGCGCGGGGGATTACCGGTTCCATGTGTCTGCTTCCAAGGTGGCTTTCGAAGGCTTTATGTCGGTCTACACCAGCGACGAGGATGAGAAGGGCGAGAACAACGTGCTCTTAAAATCCGTGGACAAGGAAACAAAGCTGGGCTTAAAGGGGCTGGACGAGAAGCAGCACTTTACCCAGCCGCCGGCGCACTTTACGGAAGCTTCCCTGGTAAAGTCCCTGGAGGAGCAGGGGATCGGGCGGCCCAGCACCTATGCCCCCACCATTACCACGCTGCTGGGCAGGCGGTATGTGGTGAAAGAAAATAAGAACCTCTATATTACAGAACTGGGGGAAGTGGTAAACTCCATTATGAAAGAAGCGTTCCCCACCATTGTGGACGAACGGTTCACAGCCAATATGGAATCCCTGCTTGACAAGGTAGCGGAAGGGGCGGTTGGCTGGAAAGCGGTTGTCAGCAATTTCTACCCGGATTTGGAGGAAGCAGTCGAGGCGGCAGAGAAGGATTTGGAGAAAATCAAGATTGAGGACGAGGTGACGGACGTCCTCTGCGATATCTGCGGGCGGAACATGGTTATCAAGTACGGCCCCCACGGAAGGTTCTTAGCCTGCCCGGGGTTCCCGGAATGCCGCTGCACGAAGCCCTATTTGGAAAAAATTGGCGTCGCCTGCCCAAAATGCGGGAAGGAAGTCGTCATGAAGAAGACGAAAAAGGGAAGGAAATACTATGGCTGCGAGGATAACCCGGAATGCGAGTTTATGAGCTGGCAGAAGCCTTCCAGGGAAAAGTGCCCGGAATGCGGCGGGTATATGGTAGAGAAAGGGAACAAGCTGGTTTGTGCAGAACCACAGTGCGGATATGTGCAGGAGCGGAAAAATAGTTAGAAAATTAAAATAATAACGAAAAAAGTGCAGGAATTCGAAGAAACTTATTGAAATTTGTCAAAAACCGTGGTAAAATTCAAAATAATACAGCAGGTGTTACGTTTCGAATTTGGGAGGGGTCCTATGAGTGTCCAGCTATTAGACAAGACAAGGAAAATCAATAAGTTACTGCATAATAATAATTCCTCAAAAGTAATCTTTAGCGATATATGCGGGGTTCTGACAGAGATTCTGGAATCCAACATACTGGTAATCAGCAGGAAAGGGAAGGTGCTGGGGGCCAGCCTGGAAGAACATACCGAGGAGATTACGGAATTGATTGCAGATGAAGTAGGCGGCTTCATAGACCCGCTGTTGAATGAACGTCTGCTGGGCATCTTATCTACCAAGGAGAATGTCAACCTGGAAACACTTGGGTTTGTATCCGGGGACGTGCGCAGGTACCAGGCAATCATTACCCCCATTGACATTGCCGGGGAGAGGCTGGGGACGCTGTTTGTGTACCGCATGGAGAAGCAGTACAATATCGACGACATTATTTTAAGCGAATACGGGACTACCGTAGTAGGGCTTGAAATGATGCGCTCCGTCAATGAGGAGAACGCGGAGGAGAACAGGAAAGTACAGATTGTGAAGTCAGCCATCGGCACCCTTTCCTTTTCAGAGCTGGAAGCCATTACCCATATTTTTGACGAGATGGAAGGGAAGGAAGGCATACTGGTAGCAAGCAAGATTGCTGACAGGGTAGGCATCACCAGAAGCGTGATCGTCAATGCACTCAGGAAGTTTGAAAGCGCGGGGGTCATCGAGTCCCGTTCTTCCGGGATGAAGGGCACTTACATCAAGGTACTCAACGATGTAGTGTTTGAGGAACTGGAGCAGATAAAAAAACAGAATACAAAACATAACTAAAGGGACTTGGTTATTTCAGGAAAAAGGGATTTGTAGGCTTAGCTCAGGCTGGAAGTCCCTTTTTGTGCGTAAAATGATTATTAGGAAAATAGGACTATATTTAATATGTAAGGGTTAGCCGGAAAAATTTACCGGAGAAATGGCGGAAGATACTGTAAATAGTGCCTGTATGGGCAGCCAAGCGCAATATCATGTTATTATTGCGAAAAAATCTCCAAAAAGTGCTTGCATTCTGATAGGGAAAATTATAATATAGAGTAGAATATGTAATTTAGGTTACTAGGATAGGGAGCAGAAGAACAGATGGAAGGAGCAATGGTATGTTAAGCAGTGGGATTTATGATTATATTGACGTCATGAATAAGGCAGCCGACGCCGCATGGCTGAGGGAAACTGCCATCAGCAACAATATTTCCAATGGCGATACCCCGGGGTACAAACGGCAGGACGTGGATTTTGAAGGCGTATTCCAGCGGGAATTAGGCAAAATGAAGTATGTTTCCCTGGATGAGAAAATGAGCGGTCTGAACCAAGGGCATATGGACCATTTGGATGTGCAGATTTATACAGACGCAGAGAATTATTCTTACCGTTTGGATAAGAACAACGTAGACCCGGAGCAGGAGTATGCAGAGCTGGCGTCCACACGGATCCAGTACAATGCCCTGATTGACAGCATGACGAAGGAATTCCAGAGGATTAAAAGCGTAATTAAGTAGAAGTAAAAATATAACGAAAACAGGAGGAAAGAGTATGTCGCTATTTCAGTCTTTTGATATTAATACATCCGGCTTGACTGCGCAGCGGTTCCGTATGGATGTGATTTCAGAAAATGTTGCGAACGTAACGACGACAAGGACCGAGGACGGAACACCCTATACCCGCAAGATTGTTACCTTCCGGGAGAAAAACGTGACGCCTTTCAGCAAAGTTTTAAGCAATACAAGGGAGGCTTATTTGGGGAACGGCGTAAAGGTTTCAAAGGTTTCCGAGGATACGGAGAGCGAATATGTGATGAAATATGACCCTTCCCACCCGGATGCGGACGAAAACGGGTATGTGTCCTACCCCAATGTGAATATTATCACGGAAATGACGAATATGATAGATGCCAGCCGTTCCTATGAGGCAAACCTTACGGCTTTTGAAACCAGCAAGGCAATTGCGCTAAAGGGATTAGAACTTGGCAAATAAGATTAGGGTACCAAAAGGGTGCGCTGCACCCGCCCTATAGCGTATATTGATGTACAAATTTGTTTGCAGTAACGATACATGGTATGAGCGCAGCGCCAAAGGTGCTTTTGGCACCTTAATCCAAATAATGAAAGAATCAGGGAGGCTTATAGAATGGACATATCAGTGCTAAGCAATGTCAGTTCAGATTACATAAAAAATGCGGCTTTGGAAAGCGGCCGGCTTGAGGGAAAGGACAAGGGATTTGACAGTTTGCTGAAATCTGCCATGGGCATGGTGAACGAAGCAAGCGACTTACAGAACCAGGCAGAGGAAGCGGAAGTGCAGTTCATGCTGGGGTATGCCACCAACACCCATGACTTGCAGGCAATACAGGAAAAAGCAGATATTGCCTTGAATTATACCATAGCAGTCAGGGACAGGATGATTGAGTCTTATAAAGAAATCATGAATATGCAGATTTAGGAGTGAATCATTAGAATGGATGGGTGGATAGTCACATGCAGGAAAGAGTGAAAGAGGTTCCAAAGAGAATCCTTGAATGGTGGAATAAGTTTTCTGCCAAGCAGAAGACTTTGATTGCGGGTATCGCAATTGCAGTTATCATAGGGTTGGCGTTTGTGGTGAAGGTACTGACAACGCCTACGATGATAACAATACAGAACTGTAAGGATACCAAAGAAGCAGCCCAGGTGAAGGAGCTGTTAGAAGGGGAAGATATTTACTTTGAGGTTTCCGATGACGGCCTGAATTTTCAGGTGAAGACAGAGGACCGGGCAAATGCATCTATTTTGCTGGGGCAGAATGGGATCCCGGCTGCTTCTTACGATTTGGAGAATGTGTTTGAGGGGGGCTTCAGCCAGACAGAAGCAGATAAGGATAAACGCTACCAGCTTTATATGGAAAAACAGCTTGAGGAGGATTTGCAGCAGCTTGATGTTGTCAATTCAGCTACTGTGAACTTAAGCGTGCCGACAGACGATGGGACTGTGCTGGCGCTGCAGGAAGATTCCTATGCAGCCGTCCGGCTGTCTTTGTCCGGGGAGATGGACGAAGAAGTAGCGGCAGGGCTTGCTAAGTGGATTGCCACTGCAATCGGGAATAAGGGGACAGACGACATTACGATTATAGACGCCACTGGGAACATGCTCTTTTCCGGCGGGGATTCCGCCACTGCAATCGGGACTGCCAATACCCAGCTTGCTTATAAGGCAAAGGCGGAAAATGCAGTAAAGAGCCAGGTAAAGGACGTTATGATGGGAACGAACATATTCAATAATGTTTCCGTTGGCCTGAGCCTGAAAGTAAGTTTCCGGGACACCAAGGACACAATACATAGGCAGTATACAGAGGATGGTTCAGAGCATGGGCCGGTTACCAGCCGGAGGGTTTACGAACAGGAAACGACTGGCGGCACAGGGGGCGTCCCCGGGACAGACCCCAACGATGATGATACAGGGTATGTGCTGGACGACGGGGCAAACTCTAATTCGACCATTGCGGAAACCAACGAGCAGTATGCTACCAGTGAGCAGATTACAGAAACAACTGGTGGTTCAGGGGAGATTGACTACGAGAACTCCTCTATTACAGTAGTAGCCAGCCAGTACCGGAATTACAATGAGGACGCCTTACGGGCCAGCGGCCAGCTGGACGATATGACCTTCGATGAGTTTGTGGCTGAAAACCGGGAGAGGACCCGGATGGAACTGGACGAAGATTATGTGCAGATGGTAGCAAGGGCTACTGGGTTCCCGGAAGAAAATGTCATGGTTGTGGGATATGAAGTGCCATTCTTTGAATATTCCGACAGCAGCGGGCGTGGCGTGATGGATTACCTGCCGGTAGCAATTGCCCTGGCGATTATGGCAATGTTGGGGTATGTGGTATTCCGCAGCACCAGAAGGGAACAGACAGCAGAAGTGGAGCCAGAGCTTTCCGTTGAGAGCCTGCTGGCAACTACAAAAGAAGCAGAGGAAGAAGGGCTTGAGGATATTGGGTTCTCAGATAAATCAGAAACACGTGTCTTAATAGAAAAATTTGTGGATGAGAATCCAGAAGCGGTGGCATCATTGCTGCGAAATTGGTTGAACGAGGAGTGGGAATAGAGTTATGGCAAATTCAGAAGAATATAATGGCGTCCAAAAGGCGGCAATCCTGCTGATTGCATTGGGGCCGGAAAAATCAGCCTCCATCTTCAAGCACCTGAAAGAGGAGGAAATCGAAGAATTAACCTTGGAAATTGCCAATACCAGAAGTATATCTCCCCAGACAAAAGAAGATGTTTTGAATGAGTTTTATCAGGTTTGTCTGGCACAGCAGTATATTGCAGAGGGCGGCATCGGTTATGCCAAGGAACTGCTGGAAAAGGCGTTGGGGGAGGAAAAAGCGCAGGGCGTTATCTCAAAGCTTACGGCATCCCTGCAGGTGCGTCCCTTCGAGTTTGTGCGTAAGACAGACCCAGCCCAGCTTTTGAACTTTATACAGGATGAACATCCACAGACAATCGCCATGATCCTCTCCTATTTATCTGCAGGGCAGTCGGCTATGATTATCGGCTCCCTGGTACCGGAGAAACAGGCGGACGTGGCAAAACGTATTGCATTGATGGACAGGACATCGCCGGATGTCATTAAGGAAGTGGAGCGCGTGTTAGAACGGAAACTTTCTACTTTGGTAAACCAGGATTACACAATTGTGGGCGGCGTGGACGCAATCGTTTCTATTTTGAATACCGTAGACCGCTCTACCGAGAAGCATATTATGGAAACCCTTGAAATTGAAGAACCTGAATTGGCAGATGAAATCCGTAAGAAGATGTTCGTATTTGAAGACATCCTCCTTCTGGACGACCGTGCCATCCAGCGTGTGCTCCGGGATGTGGATAATAACGAACTGGGCGTTGCCCTTAAGGCGGCAAACGAGGATGTACAGAATGTCATCTTTAAGAATATGTCTAAGCGTCTGGCTACCATGATTAAGGAAGATATGGAATTTATGGGGCCGGTGCGTATGAAGGACGTAGAAGAAGCGCAGCAGAAGATTGTAGGTATTATACGTAAGCTGGAGGATTCCGCAGAAATTGTAATCTCCAGGGGCGGAGGTGACGAGATCGTTGTCTAATCTGTATAAGCAGCGTTATATCGTTGCCAACAACAACAATACAAGGATTATCAACTCCAATACCCGCGTGGAAGAACGGATGCAGGAGTTGCGGAAAGAATTGGCAAAAAGCGCCCTTCTGGAACAGTCTAAGGACGGGTTTGTGGAAGGGCTGCCAATGGAACTGGTAGAAGCAGTCCCCAAGGAGGAAGAAGTTTCCCCGGCGGAACTGATAGAAAAAGCACAGGAGGAATCGGATGCCATGCTTGCCGAAGCAAGGGGGCAGGCCGAAGCCATCCTTGCCGAAGCAAAGGAACAGGCTGTAACCATTAAGAAGCAGGCCGAAGAAGCCGGGTATGAAACTGGTTATGGGAACGGTTTTCAGGAAGGGAATGGGAAAGCGGAAGCAGAACTCAGCCTTTTGCGGGGCAAAATGGAAGAAGAACAGCGCCAGATCAAAGAGGAATACAGGCAGAAGATTGAAGAACTGGAACCGTATCTGGTGGATATTGTGGCAGGCGTGTTTGAGAAAGTATTCCATGTGCAGTTTGACGATAAGAAAGAGATTTTGATTTATTTAATCCAGCAAGCCATTTTAAGCACGGAAGGGACCAGGGATTTCCAGGTGCGGGTGAGCTTAAAGGATTATGACTTTATGGAAAATCACAAAAAAGAAATCACAGAGCGGGTTGGGGAGGCTGTCAATGTGGAAATCATGGCGGATGCGAGCCTGAAGGAGCGGCAGTGCATGATTGAAACAGATTCCGGCGTATTTGACTGTGGTTCGGATGTACAGCTTGACAACTTGATTAAGGCGCTGCGGTCATTGAGTTTGTGAGGAAAATTACTGTGACATATAATTTAGAAAAATATAAGCAATTAGCAGATAAAAATTATTACAGACATTTGGGGAAAGTAGTAAAAATTGTAGGGCTTACGATTGAATCTGTAGGGCCGAACGCCAAGTTAAGTGATTTATGCCGGATTATTGTTGATAAGAACAAGGATATTTCTATTATGGCAGAAGTGGTAGGGTTCCGGGATAAAAGGCTGCTTCTTATGCCTTATGAAAGCGTGGATGGGTTAGGCGTTGGGTGTATCGTAGAGAATACGGGACATCCTTTGTCTGTTTATGTAGGGGATGAAATGCTGGGGCATACCCTGGACGGCATGGGCAGGCCCACCGACGTGGAGGAACTTGCCCTGCGGGAAGAATACCCGGTGGACGCGCCGCCCCCAGACCCTATGGAACGCGTGATTATCAATGAAGTGCTGCCCCTTGGGGTAAAGGCCGTGGATGGGCTGATTACCGTAGGGAAAGGGCAGAGGATTGGCATTTTTGCAGGCTCCGGCGTAGGCAAGAGCACCCTCCTTGGGATGTTTGCAAGGAATACCAGGGCAGATATCAACGTGATTGCGCTGATTGGCGAGCGGGGCAGGGAAGTAAGGGAATTTATTGAGCGGGATATGGGGGAAGAAGGCATGCGCCGTTCCGTGGTGATTGTAGCGACTTCCGACCGTCCGGCGCTTTTGCGCAGGAATGCAGCAAAGACTGCCACTGCCATTGCAGAATATTTCCGGGACCAGGGCAAGGATGTGCTGCTGATGATGGACTCCCTGACGCGTTTTTCCATGGCTCAGCGGGAAATTGGCCTTGCATCCGGGGAACCTCCCGTGACCCGGGGATATCCCCCCAGCGTGTATTCCGAGATGCCAAAGCTCCTTGAGCGGGCCGGGAATTCCGATAAAGGATCCATTACGGGGCTGTACACCGTACTGGTGGATGGGGATGATTTCAACGAACCGATTACGGACACTGCACGGAGTATCCTGGATGGGCATATTATGTTAGATAGGAAGCTGGCCCATAAGAACCATTATCCGGCCATTGACGTCCTGCAGAGCATTTCCCGTGTCATGAGTTCCATTGCAGGCAAGGAACATAAAGAAGCAGCCGGGAAGCTGAAAAATGTCATGGCAACCTATCAGGAAGCAGAAGATTTGATCAATATTGGCGCATATAAGTCCGGCTCCAATAAAAATATTGACTATGCCATTGAAAAAATAGATGCAGTCAACGACTTTTTGCTGCAGGAAACCCATGACAAATTTACTTTTGAGGAAATCATGGAAATGATGGAAGGGCTGTTTTAATTATGGCGAAATTTACATACAAAATGCAGAACATCCTGGATGTGAAATATAAATTGGAGAATCAGGCAAAGACCTCCTTTTCCCTTGCGGCTGCAAGGCTGAACCAGGAGGAAGAAAAGCTGGAGGGGCTCCACCAGCGCAGGATGGCTTATGAGAGCAAGGCCAAAGAGCTGGTTGCGGATAAGCTGGATTTCCAGGAGATTAAGGTTAACCGGATTGCCATTGAAACCACAAAGGGGGCAATCCAGAACCAGGTGGTTGCCGTCCATGTGGCAGAACGTAACTTGGAAACGGCAAGGCTCCGCCTGCAGGGCGTGATGACAGAGCGAAAAACCCATGAAATCCTGAAAGAAAAAGCCTTTGATGAATTTAAGAAGGAATTGGAAAAAGAAGAAAGCAAGGCGGTGGATGAGCTGGTAAGCTTTACCCATAACCATGCCAAAGAAGCATAAGGTGGTGGACAGTATGGCAGAAGACGTATTAGGCCAAGTGGACGGGGAAACAGGCGCTTTGGATGAAAAAGCCCGTAAGAAGGCAGAAAAAGCCCGCAAAAAAGAAGAAAAGAAGCAAAGAAAATTAGAAAAGAAGCAGGCAGCCGGGGAAGGGCAGGAAGAAGATGACGAAGGCGGCGGAAGCAAGATTGCAGTTGCCCTGGCAACCATTGCGTTTATTTTTATCTGGCTGGCAATCCTTGCGCTGATTGTAAAGATGGACGTCGGCGGGTTTGGTTCTACGGTATTAAGGCCCATCTTAAAGGATGTGCCGTTTGTCAATAAGATTCTGCCGGAAAGCGCAGAGGAACCGGTAGTGGATGCCCAGTATCCCTATGCCACCTTAGAGGAGGCCATAGAGCGGATTAAGGAGCTGGAGCTTCAGCTTTCCGACTCCCAGACCCAGTCCAAAGGGACTTCCGACAATGTAGCGCAGTTAGAAGCAGAGGTGGCAAGGCTCAAGCAGTTTGAGAATGAGCAGTCTGCTTTTGAGGAAGAAAAGACCAATTTTTATAAAGAGGTTGTGTTCAATGAAAACGCGCCCGATATATCCGAATATAAGGCATATTATGAGAGCATTGACCCGGCAAACGCAGAAGTCCTGTACAAACAGGTAGTACAGCAGCAGGAGGCGGACGCGGAAGTGGAGGAATATTCCAAGACGTATTCCGAAATGAAGCCCAAGCAGGCGGCTGCAATTATGGAAGCAATGCAGGATAACTTGAAGCTGGTGGTAAAAATCCTCCAGAACATGGAAACCGATGCAAGGAGCAAGATCCTTGCAGCTATGGATTCCGAGGTGGCGGCAAGGATTACCAAGATGATGGAGCCATAGATATGCGGCGCCAGAAGCCTGACAGCGAAATAAGTACCGGTTATAGGGTTCCGCAAGGGATCATATAATAAATAATCTGAAAGGAAGGAGGATATAGCATGACGAGCAGCAAAATATCCCAGCTTGCGGCTATAATGAGGAGCCAGGAGCTGGTGGGCGCCCAGAAAAATGGGCAGCAGGAAAACAGCCCGGTATTCGGGGCGCTGCTTAACCAAACGCCCAGCGGCGGGAAACAGGATGGGTTTGCCTGGGATCATTTAAAAACCCCCAGGACAGAGATGCCAAACCAGTCCGCTTTTGCAAAAGAAGCGTCCAGTTCCGCTTACCGGGGCAACCCAATCGGCCAGGCGGGCAGCACGGACATTCAGGAAAAGCTGCCGGAAGACGCCCCAGAAAAGTTAAATGAATTTGGGGACAAAGTAACAGAGGCAGTGGCGGAGGAACTGGGAGTAACAGAAGAAGAAGTCAGGGAAGCCATGGAAGCCCTTGGGCTTACCGTATTGGATTTGATGGACCCTTCCAAGCTGGCAGGCCTTGCCATGGAACTGACAGGGAGCGAGGACATTGGTTCCCTCTTGATCAGCGAGGATTTCCAGCAGATACTGGGGGAAATTGGGGAATTGTCCCAGGAATTCCTGTCTGAGCTGGATATAACGCCAGAGGAGCTGCCGCTTGTTAAGGAGCAGTTACAGGCAATCGCCCAGCAAGGGGAAAACCCGGCGGAAGATGTTGCAAAATCCCAGCAGCAAGGGGAAGAAATTGTTTTGCCAGACCAGGGCGCGGAGGATACGGCCCAGGAGCCAGCAGCTATGGAAGCCCAGGAAACCGCAGGGACAGTGGCAGCCGCATCCGGGCAGGAAGCAAAGAGCCAGCCAGTGCAGGAACAGGCGGAAGCAGCCAATGGGGCAGCGGAAGCAGAAGATGGGGAAGTACAGGAGGGCAGGCCTGTCCAGGCAGTTGAAACAGAAGCAGAAGGGCAGGAGAACCCCGAGGAAAATACTGAGGAAGGCACTGCTGGGAAATCCCTGCAGGAAGCCGCAGAAGGCCCCAAGCATACCGATAAGGCAGAAAGCCCCCAGAACCATGTGACATACCAGACCACAGCCCAGACGGTGAACCAGGGACAGGCAGTGGAAGTCACCCAGACCATAGTCCAGACAAGGATTGACGTGGAGGACATTATGCGCCAAGTCAGCCAGATGACAAAGGTGATGGTGACCCAGGCGGAATCTTCCATTGAGATGCAGTTAAACCCTGCAAACTTAGGCAAAGTATACTTGCAGGTTGTTTCACGGGAAGGCGTGATTACCGCCCAGCTTGCAGCCCAGAATGAAGCTGTGAAGGAAGCTTTGGAAAACCAGGTTGCCATATTGAAAGAAAATATGAACCAGCAGGGAATTAAGGTGGAAGCCATTGAAGTGACAATCGCAAGCCATGAATTTGAGCAGAACCTTGAACAGAACCAGCACAACCTGGCAGGGGAGCAGCAGGAAGCGGAGGCCCGGAAATCTTCCAGGAGGAATATTAACCTGAGCCACCCAGAAGAATTGGAAGGGCAGATGACAGAGGAAGAAAACCTGGCGGCAAAAATCATGTCGGAGCAGGGGAACACTATGGATCTGACAGCATAAAAAGGATGGTGAACTTATGGCAATACAAGTACCAGTAAAAGATGGTGAGATTGTAAATGGCTATGACCCTACAAAAGAAGCCGAAGAAAAGAAACAGGAACGGAGCGGCGGCGCGCTGGGCAAGGAGGCATTCTTACAGCTTCTGGTGGCCCAGATGAAATACCAGGACCCATTGGAGCCTACCTCCAACACCGAATATATTTCCCAGCTTGCAACATTTTCTTCCCTGGAAGAAATGCAGAATATGCGCGCATCTTTAGAGGCAACGCAGGCTACCAACTTAGTTGGGAAGGTTGTAATTATGGGGATTGAAACCAACGGGGAAACCAATTTTATTTCCGGCCGGGTAGACCAGGTCCGCAGGGAAGGCAGCAAGACATACCTGTCCATTGAAGGTTCCTGGTACAATATCGACGACCTTGACACAGTAGTGGACGAGGATTATATGGAAGCAACGCTGATTGGCGAGGACTTCAAGAAGGAAATTGACAAAATGCCGGATCCCAAGAAGCTGACACTTGCACATCAGAAAACACTGGCAGCTATTACGGCAGCTTATAACAGCCTGACCGCTTACCAGCAGAATTACATAAAGAGCTATTATAAAGATGAATATGCTAAGTTTGAAGCGTTAGTGGAAAGAATGAAGGAATTAAGCCCGCCGGAAGAAGACGATAAGACAGAGGGCGGCGACAAGACGGAAGGCTCCGGCGACGGAGAAGGATCTTCTGACGGGACTACGGAAGGGACAGAAGGCGCTGCATAAAGTTTGGGCAGAAGGTTTCAGGACTGCCTGCAGGGAAAGCAGGGAGCAGGGGAACTACGTCTGCCGGAAGGAAGAAGCCCCAAAGGGGCCAGATTCCCTAGAAGCAGGGATGCTAAGAACGGAGAGATACCATGAATAAAATTTCAAACCAATTCTCTTCCATTGAACAGGTGGCAGACCAATACCTGAAACAGAACAGCCAAGGCATGGCCGCCATGGAAGGGGAATTGTCCTTTGGCGATATTTTAAAACAGAAACAGTCTGTGGGGGAAAGCCCTGTACTGAGATTTTCCAAGCATGCATCCATGCGGCTGCAGAGCAGGAACATTGAGCTTTCCACAGAACAGAAGGAACGCCTGGAAACAGGCGCGGAAAAAGCAGAAGCGAAGGGAATGAAAGAATCCCTCGTCATAGTGGATTCCTATTCGTTTATTGTGAATGTGCCCAATAAGACGGTGGTAACAGCAATGGACCATACAGAATCCGGAGAAAACGTGTACACAAATATTGATGGAGCCGTAATTATCTAGCCGGACCCACAGAGGAGGCAGAAGGCCCCGGACTGACAGAAGGGGCCAAGCGGCATCCAAAAAGAATTAGGAGGTCATTTCGTTATGATGAGAGCATTATATTCTGGCGTGTCAGGGTTGAAAACACACCAGACCAAGATGGACGTAATCGGTAATAATATTGCAAACGTAAATACGGTTGCATTTAAGTCATCCAGCACAGCATTCAGTGAAATTATGTACCAGAACATGTCTGGCGCGTCTGGTGCAACTGCAACCAAGGGCGGCGTCAATGCCAAGCAGATTGGTCTTGGCGTTACTACCGGTTCCACCTCTGTCAACATCACTACCCCGGGTGCAACACAGACCACTGGGGACGGCTGGGACTTAAGGATTACCGGGAACAGCTTCTTTATTGTAAATAACGGTTCTGAGAACTTATTTACAAAGGCAGGGGCGTTTTATGTTGACGGCGCAGGCAACCTTGCCACCAAGGCGAATGGCTACAATGTCATGGGCTGGCAGGTAGACCCGGATACAGGGGATATCCGTAAAGATACGGTTTCCGTACTGAATATCATGAATGAGAAAAACCAGACTTCCCCGCCGGAAGCAACGACGCTGGCAACCTGCAGCGGCGTGCTGGATATTAAGAACAAACAGGTAAATTCCGATTCCGGGTATGTCCTGAGCCTGAACTTCTACGATGCACTGGGCTACAATTATAATGCAAAGTTTGCAGTGAAGGCAGTAAACGTGGATGATAAGAATTATACCGTAGAGCTGACGGACATTACAGATGCTACTGGCCGCTCAATCCTGAATGAATATGCTTCAAGGCCGGAATTTAATGGGGATATGGAAGCTGCAAAAGCTTCCCTGTTCGGGGCACAGAATACAGCAGTTGTAAGAAATTATAAGATGAATGCAGCGTTTACCTATAACAATGGCACAATTACTGATAGTAAAGGTGTTGCGCTGACTTATAGGGAAGATGCACAAACTGGTGAAAAAGTGTATGAGAATGCAGACGGCACCTCTTATACCGTTACGGATGTATTTGGCATAACCGGCGACGCATTGGCTGCTTTTGATGGAAATACGAATATCACCGCACAGGGGACTTCCGCTACTTTTACTTTCAATGATACAGTGACAGGATGTATCCTGGACTACAATGAAGACGGCTTAAATCCCGGGACTTTCAATTATATCGGGACGCCGGGGAGCACCAGCATAGCGCTGAATATGGCTTCCATAGGTACGGAGTTCCAGAACATTACCATGGATTTCAGCAAGTCTACCTGTTATGAGAATGGGGATAACTGTACGCTGGATTTGCTGAAGGGCGATGAACAGAAGATTAATGGGACAGGAAAGAAATTAGGCAAGCTGACTGGCCTGCAGGTGCAGGAAGACGGAAAGATTTTCGGCAGCTATGACAATGGGAATACCACATTGTTAGGGCAGATAGCGGTGGCAAACTTCGCAAACCCCTCCGGTTTGGAAAAATTAGGGGACAACTGCTACCGGACAACGCTGAACTCCGGCGAGTTCGACGGAATCGGGCAGGACATTACCACAGACGGCGGCAAGATGACGAGCGGCGTGCTGGAAATGTCTAACGTAGACCTTTCTACGGAATTTACAGAAATGATTACTACCCAGAGAGGGTTCCAGGCAAACTCCAGGATTATCACAACCTCGGATACCCTGCTGGAAGAACTTGTAAACCTGAAACGGTAAGCGCCTGCTTCGCCTTTTTAGGGGCATAAGGGTTAGATTTATCCATATATCGGGGAACCAGGCAAAAGTTCCCCGATATATGGTTTGCAGTTAGGGATGCGGGCTTTTGGCGGCTGCAGCGGCTGGAAGGACAGCAAGGCAATCAGGCTTTTGGCGGGCTGCAGCGGCCAAAAGACAGCAGGAAAGATAAGGTGGTGCGGCCATGGTAGAAGTAACAAAACTGAATGGTTCCACAGTGTTAGTCAACGCGGAGCTGATTGAGAGCGTGGAGGAAACACCGGATACTGTCCTTTCTTTTGTAACAGGGAAGAAATTAATTGTAAAAGAAAGTAGACAAGAGATAAAAAATTTAGTAATATTATACAAGAGAGAAATTGCAGCATCAGGTCTTCCCTGGCTGGAAAAAGAATAGCTTATGGAGCATGTGCAGATTGTCCGTAAGCTGAAATACGGATAGAATATATTTCATGGATGAAAAGGGCAGGTGGCTAAAGTGGATATAGCGTCTATATTGGGAATTATACTTGGAATTGTGTTGTTTGTGTTTGGGGTGCTTGTTGGTGGCGGGAACCTTGTCAGGGACTTCTGGGATGTCCCTTCTGTAGTCATCACGATTGGAGGTTCCTTGGTGGGTGTGCTTGCATCCCACAAGCTTCCAGACTTTATCAATGGGCTTAAGTCCATTACGCTGACATTTAAGGATACCAAGTCAGATGTAAGCGAAGTAATTAAGAACATTATTGATTTATCGAACATAGCAAGGAAGGAAGGCCTTCTGGCATTGGAAGAAGCAGCCAACGGCATTGAGGATGAATTCCTGAAAAAAGGCGTTATGCTAGTCGTTGACGGCACGGACCCGGAATTAGTCCGGGGAATTATGGAAGCTGACTTAATCAGCGTGGAGGAACGCCATAATGTGAATATTGGGTTTTGGAAAGCATGGGAGGGCTTAGGCCCTGCCTGGGGTATGATTGGTACCCTGATTGGCCTGATTAACATGTTGGCGAAGCTGGATGACCCTTCAACGGTAGGGCCGTCCATGTCCGTTGCGCTGGTTACGACATTGTATGGTTCGCTGATTGCGAACTGGCTCTGTAACCCTACGGCGGCTAAGCTGAAAGTAAATAATGACGAAGAAATCAGGATTAAGGAAATTACCGTGGAAGGATTGTTATCCATTCAGGCGGGCGAGAACCCCCGTGTAATTGAAGAAAAACTGAAATCCTTCCTGTCTCCGAAGATGCGTGAAGGCATGACGGAACAGGGTGGAGGTGAAGAATAGTGGCAAAAAAGAAGAAAAAGGATTCTGGCGGGGGTACAGCCAACTGGATGAACACCTTCGCAGACTTGATGAACCTTTTGCTGTGCTTTTTCGTGTTATTGTTCTCCATGTCTTCTGTGGATGCAGATAAGTTTGAAGCCTTGGTCCAGTCTTTGGAGCACAGCTTCAGCATCCTGCCCCAGGGGGGGTCTTCCATTGGGGATGGGCAGATGGTGGCGGCTGGCGTTAACCAGTTGCAGCTCTTAGACCAGTTTTATAAGGAAGCGACCAATTCTTCCAGTGAGGAAGAAGGGGAAGATAACGAGGCGGAGGAAGATAACCCAGAGCAGGCATTAAAGCAGGAAATGGCAGAAGCAGGCTTAAAGGAATCTGAGGAAATGGCGGAACAGATAGAAAAGATGCTGGAGGAGCAGCGGATTGCCGACCAGGTAGAGCTGGATTCCAACGCCCAGTTTGTGCGCCTGACGTTAAACGGCGCATTGCTGTTTGATTCCGGGCAGTCCAAGATACGGGAAGATGCCCTTCCGCTGGTGGATAAGCTATCATTAATTTTGGAAAATTACAACAGCAGTCTGATTGATATAGAAGGGCATACGGACAATGTCCCCATTAGCAATGAAAGATACGAAAATAACGATGTATTATCTGCCTACCGGGCTTTTTCAGTGAAAGATTATGTATTAGGAAAGACTACGCTGGAAGCAGGAAAAATCAATGCAACCGGGTGCGGGGAATACAACCCAGTCGCAGATAATGCCACACCTGAAGGGCGGGCAAGGAACCGGCGGGTGGAGATTAAGATATACAATTCGTATAATTCAAATTAGAAAGGAAAGACAGCAATGAAAAAGAATTTAATGAGTGTTTTAATCCTGGCACTGGTAGTTGCAAACCTGGTGCTCACAGCAATCCTTATGATTTCCGTTGTGCCCCAGACAAAGAAGGCAAATGAACTGGTTACGAAAGTGTGCTCCGCCATTGACTTGGAGCTGGAGGGCGGGAAAGACAATTCATCCCTGAACCTTCCTATGGACCAATTGGATACGATTAAGATTGAAGAAGGGGCAAGCATTACTATTAACTTAAAGGAAGGCGATGATGGGAAGCCGCACCATGCAGTAATTTCCGTAGCCCTTGCCCTTAATACAAAAAGCGACGGCTATAAGACCTATGGGGTAGAAGGGATTACCGCAAAAGAGGCCCTGATTAAGGATGAGGTAATTAAAATCGTTTCTGGCTATACTTATGAGGAACTGAAAAAAGACCAGACAAAAGCACAGGATGCTATATTGACCCGCCTGCGCAGGATGTATGAATCTGATTTTATTGTAAGCGTGGCGTTCCCAACTTATAATTACGAATAAGCTGTGCCTGCGGCCGGATGGATGCTTTATGGGAAGGCTTATATAAGGCAGTTAGCCGGAACTGGGATATTCTATGGTGCAGCGGCTTATGGGAAAGAAGTAAAAATACAGGATAGATGTCAGGTGGTGAGTGAGAATGAGCGAGGTCTTATCGCAAAATGAGATAGACAGTCTGCTGAGTGCCTTGAGTAATGGGGAGTTGGATGCAGATGAGATTAAGGACTCCGGGGAAAAGCAGGTAAAGGATTATGATTTTGCAAGGCCTGCGAAGTTTTCCAAAGAGCATCTTCGTACAATGGAGATTATATTTGAACATTACGGCAGGCTGTTGTCTACCAACCTTCCAGCTTATCTGCGGAAGACGATACAGGTAGAAGTCATGAATTCAGAGGCGGTTACATATTCGGAGTTTTCCAATTCCATGTCGAACCCGGTGCTGCTGGGAATTGTAAACTTTGCACCGATGCCGGGCAGCATTATCATAGATTTGGCTTCTAATCTGGGATATGCCATGGTTGACCGGATGTTAGGCGGCGCAGGCGTCCCCTTAGAGCGCACCCGGGATTTTTCAGAAATAGAGCTTTTGATTATTGAACGTATTATGAATGTGTGCATTAACCTGCTCCGGGAACCTTGGGAGAATGTAGAGGAGATACACCCAAGGCTTGAACGGATTGAAACCAATTCGCAGTTTGCCCAGTTTATTTCGCCCAGTGAGATGATTGCAATTATTACCATCAATATTAAAATCGGCGATGTAGAAGGGCTGATGAATATCTGCCTTCCTTATATGACGCTGGAAGACGTGATGGATAAGCTGAATACGAAGTACTGGTTTTCTACTATGCAGGCCCGTGGGGAACAGGAATATACGGAAGTGATTGAGTCGATCCTCCATAAAGCCCCGATGCCGGTAAAAGCAGTGTTAGGCAAAAGCGTAATTTCTGTAAATGATTTTATCAACCTTCAGGTAGGGGATATCATCCGTTTGGACAGGAAAGTGGAAGATGAACTGGATATATATGTGGGAAATATTAAAAAGTTTACTGCTTTGCCCGGTGCATCTGGCGAACAGTATGCAGTAAGAGTTACATCAGTAGTCAGAGAGGAGCAATGAGATTATGGATGGAGTTTTATCACAAGAGGAAATTAGTGCTCTGCTGAATGATAATTCCAGTATGGATGCAGTCACCGAAGCGGAAGGGCTTGAGCAGCTTACCCCGGAAGAAATTGACGCGATTGGTGAGATTTCCAATATCAGCATGGGGACAGCGGCAACCACCTTATTTTCCCTTGTAAACAGGAAGGTAGACATATCTACGCCAGTAGTTACGTTTGCGACATGGGATGATATTGTAGAGGCATATGAAAGGCCTTGTGTATTTATCCGGATTGCTTATACCGTCGGATTGGACGGGAGCAACCTTTTGGTATTGAAAGAGCATGATGTTAAGATTATTACAGACTTGATGATGGGCGGCGACGGCACGAACCTGGACGGCGAGCTTGGGGAACTGCACTTAAGCGCCATCAGCGAAGCTATGAACCAGATGATGGGGAGCGCGGCAACATCCCTCTCCTCCATGCTGAATAAGATGATTGACATCAGCCCCCCATCGGCTGACCTGGTGGACTTAAAGGACACCTTGAATGGGGAAGAAATTGACGAATTCTTAGCCAGCCGGTTCGTAAAGATTTCTTTTAAAATGGAAATCGGGGATTTGGTAAACAGCGAGATTATGCAGTTATACCCATTCTCCTTTGCAAAGGAGATGTGTTCCGGCGTAACCTCCACGATGGAAGCAGATATTTCCGCTTCACCGGAGCCTGCGCCAGCGCCCCAGCCAGCCCCAGCCCCAGCGCCCCAGCCGGCGCCGATGCCCCAGCAGCCAATGCCCCAGCAGGCGATGCCCCAGCAGCCAGTGATGGGTATGCCGATGATGGGCCAGCCAATGATGGGTATGCCCATGGGTGATATGTCCCAGATGTATGCCCAGCAGCCAGTCAATGTGCAGCCAGCCCAGTTCCAGGCTTTTTCGGGGGATTTCAACCCGATTACACAGCAGGAAAATATCGGGTTGATTATGGATGTGCCGCTGGATGTTACGGTAGAGCTTGGGCGGACCAGCAAGTCCATCCATGATATTTTAGAGTTTGCCCCGGGCACAATTATTGAGCTGAATAAGATTGCCGGGGAGCCAATTGATGTGTTAGTTAATGGTAAATATGTAGCAAAAGGCGAGGTAGTAGTATTGGAAGAAAGCTTTGGCGTGCGTATTACCGAAATAATAAATAACTAAAAAATAATTCAAAGTGATTTCAAGGAGAAGAAGACATGGCAAAGAATATTTTAATTTGTGATGATGCAGCGTTTATGAGAATGATGATTAAGGACATCCTTACAAAAAATGGCTACAATATCGCAGGGGAAGCCGAAAACGGCCTGAAAGCAGTGGAAAAGTACAATGAAACGAAACCAGACTTAGTGCTGATGGACATTACCATGCCAGAGATGGATGGAATCCAGGCATTGAAGCAGATTAAGGCAACAGACCCTTCTGCATGTGTGATTATGTGTTCTGCAATGGGCCAACAGGCAATGGTTATTGAAGCAATCCAGTCTGGGGCTAAGGACTTTATCGTTAAGCCGTTCCAGGCAGAGCGTGTATTGGAAGCAGTGAAAAAAGTAGTTGGGTAATATGGTTTTACTGGAAATTTCCTCAGGATGGGAGAGTTTTTTCCAACTGATTGGCATATTGCTGGTATTTATCGTTGTGCTGGCAGCCACATATGTGGTTACCAAGTGGATTGCAGAGTACCAGCAGGGAGTCACGGCAGATAAGAACATACATGTGATTGAAACCTTCCGGGTAAGCAGCAATAAGTTTATCCAGATTATTCAGGTTGGGAAAAAATATCTGGCTGTTTCCGTCTGCAAAGACACGATGGATGTTTTGGCGGAACTGACAGAGGAGCAGCTTACCTGGCTGCCTTCCATGGAAGAAAAGAAGGAATCCCCTGTAAATGGGAGTTTTCAGGAAATACTGGAAAACCTGAAGAAAAAAATCCCTAGGAAGTAGGAAAAGCATTATGAGGAAGCTGAAAAAAATATGTTGCGGTTTTTCCTTTGCCTTTGGGACGGCAACGCTGCTTTTGGCATTGTTTTTATGTTTTGGGCAAAGTGCGTATGCAACAGAAGCCACGGAAGGCAACCAGGGGATCACGGACGAGAGGAGGCAGGAAGCAAGCGAACTGACTCCGCCGAATAACAACCCGGCAGATCGCGGGAATACCAACGGCATTTCTGTTAGCTGGAACAATGATGAGGGGAACTTGTCAGGGAATATCAGGATTCTGTTGGTACTGACAGTAATTTCCTTGGCGCCGGCTATCCTGATTATGCTTACGTCATTTACGAGGATTGTTGTGGTGCTGCATTTTGTGAGGACTGCTGTTGGTACCCAGACGGTTCCGCCCAACCAGGTAATGGTGGGCCTTGCGCTGTTTTTGACGCTGTTCATTATGAACCCCGTATTTTCTGAAATTAATGAAACAGCAATCCAGCCGTTAGAAGCTAATGAGATTAATCAGGAGGAGGCAATGGAACGGATAGAAGCCCCCATCCGCAGGTTCATGTATAAGGAAATGCAGCGGAAGGACTTAAAACTTTTTTGTGACATTGCTGAAATTGACATGGCTGGCATGGATTTAAGCGAACCAGAAACCTTAGAGCCTATTCCCATGAATGTGGTGATCCCGGCTTTCATTGTCAGCGAACTGCGTACGGCGTTTATTATTGGGTTTTTAATTTATATCCCATTTATCGTAATTGACATGGTGGTTGCTTCGGTACTGATGTCCATGGGTATGATGATGCTGCCGCCTACTACGATTTCCATGCCGTTTAAGATATTGCTTTTTGTGCTTGCAGACGGATGGAATTTGGTAATCAGCAACCTTGTGAAGACTTTTTACTGAGCAGGGGATAAAGTTTTGCGGGCATAAGGGCAGTTGTGGATTCCAACCACTTGCAGAAGCAAGTGGTTGCAGAGCAGAAAAGGAAGGTGGCGGAATATGATTACAGAAGGGCAGGTTATGGACATAGCACGGGAGGCGTTGTTCCTGATTATCAAGGTTTCTGCCCCCCTGCTGTTAATTTCTTTGGTGATAGGCCTGATTGTCAGCATTTTCCAGACCATTACATCCATTCAGGAGCAGACGCTGACGTTTGTGCCGAAGATACTGCTTGTTTTTATTGGCATGATGCTGCTGGGCGGCTGGATGCTGGAGAACCTGACAAGCTTCATAACGGATTTATGGAGTGATTTTGGCGTGTATCTGCGTTAGGTTGACAGTATGGTAAATTATGGGTTTTCATTATATACATTTGAATATTTTCTGATGATATTGGTAAGGGTAGCATCCTTTGTTTCTGTTGCTCCTTTTTTTGGGATGAACACTGTCCCGAACCGGGTAAAAGTCGGGCTTTCGGTATTCCTTGCGCTGATTTTGTATCAGGTGATCGTGCCGAAGGAAGTATTGGAATATTCTGGGGTAATCGAGTTTGCCATCATCGTGCTGAGAGAAGGAATTACAGGGCTGCTGATAGGGTTTGCAGCAAATATTTGTAATTCCATTATTGTGTTTTCAGGTAAAGTCATAGATATGGAAATCGGCCTTGCCATGGCAAATATGTACGACCCTACCACAAATACCCAGTCCGGCCTGACTGGCACCATGTACAATTATTTTATTATGCTGCTGCTTATCATTACGGACATGCACCACTATATCCTGCGGGCGCTTATTGATACATACCAGCTTATCCCTGTCAATGGGACGGCGTTTAACTGGGAGCACCTGATGGGGACCATGATGATGTTCATTACAGATCTGATGGTACTTGGGTTCCGCATTGTCCTGCCGATTTTTGCAACCAGCATGATACTGAACTGTATTTTGGGGATTATGGCAAAGGTAGCGCCCCAAATGAACATGTTTGCCGTGGGGATGCAGCTAAAAATCCTGATTGGGTTTTCTATTGTATTTTTAACCATTGTGCTGCTGCCCGACATTGCAAATATTATATTTAGAGAAATGCGGAAAATGATTGTTTCCGTAATTGAAGGAATGTATTGACATTGAGAGAAAAGCCTTACTTTTTTATGGAATATGAGATCCAGTGGTTTGCAAAAGATGGGGATGGCGGGGAAAAGACAGAGCCTGCCACCTCTAAGAAGCTGCAAGACGCAAGGAATGAAGGGCAGGTTGCGAAAAGCCAGGAACTGAATTATGCCATCAGCCTGATTGCGCTGTTCATTATCTTAAAAATATTTATTTCATATATTGGGGAGAACTTATTCTATAATTTTGCGGCAAATTATAAGAAGATTCCTGACTTTATTGACGAGAGCATTGGCGGGATGTCTGTACGCCTTGCGACGTTAGTTATCAATAATACCATTTTGACGATCTTAAAGATTTTAGCGCCTGTGTTGGTGATTGGCTTTCTGGTTGCTTTGCTGTCCAATATCCTTCAGGTGGGCTGGAAGGTGACGACCAAGCCTATGAAGCCCAAGTTCAGCAAGCTGAACCCGCTGAACGGGTTTAAGCGGATTTTTTCCAAGGACTCCATGTTTGAGCTGGTAAAGTCCATCGCTAAGATTGGGCTGATCCTTTATGTGGCTTACAGCGCGATCAGCGACCACCAGGACGAGCTGTTTTTGCTGTATGACATCCCCTTGCTCCAAGTAATCCTGCTGGTAGGGGACATTGTAATCAGCGCAGGGCTTAACATCAGCCTTGTGTACATGCTGGTGGGGATTGCGGACTGGTGTTACCAGAAGCATAAGTTTAAAGAAGACATGAAGATGACCAAGCAGGAAGTCAAGGATGAATATAAAAATACAGAGGGGAACCCGGAAATCAAGGGACGCCAGCGTTCCAAGATGCGGGAAGCTTCCCAGCGGCGCATGATGCAGGAGCTGCCCAATGCAGACGTAGTCATTACCAACCCGACCCATTATGCAGTGGCAATCCGGTATGACGCCAGCCAGTTTTCTGCCCCCATTGTTGTGGCAAAAGGGGAAAATTACCTTGCCATGAAAATCCGGGAGGCAGCCAAGGAACACCAGATAGAAATTGTAGAAAATAAGCCTCTGGCGCGGATGCTCTATGCCAATGTGGACGTTGGCGAGGAAGTCCCGCCGGAGTTGTATCAGGCAGTGGCAGAGGTGCTTGCCTTTGTCTACAGCCTGAAGGAAAATAGATAATTTGCTAGGCAGCGACGAAAGGAGAAAACAGCATGAAGAAGGCGGATATAGGAATTGCCCTGTATTTACTGGCAGCGATTATATTTTTTATTGTCCCGATCCCTGCTATATTATTGGATATCATGCTGACATTTAACATATCCATTGCTTTGCTGATATTGATGAACGCCCTGTTTGTAAAAGAGGTGCTGGATATGTCTTTTTTTCCAACCCTGCTTTTGTTCACCACCATTTTCCGTATCTCACTGAACGTATCTTCCACCCGTCTGATCCTGTATACCGGCGACCCGGGGAACGTGGTGCGTACTTTCGGGAGTTTCGTAGGCGGGAATGATATCATTATCGGTGCCATTATCTTCGTGGTTATGATTTTAATTCAGTTAATTGTAATCAACAAAGGTTCGGAGCGTGTGTCGGAGGTAACCGCAAGGTTTACCCTGGATGCTATGCCCGGGAAGCAGATGGCGATTGATGCGGATCTGAACACAGGGACGATTAATGAAAAACAGGCAAGGGAACGGCGTGATAAAATACAGCAGGAATCCAGCTTCTTTGGGGCTATGGACGGTGCTACCAAGTACGTAAAGGGGGATGCTACCGTAGGGATTGTGGTTACCCTGATTAACCTGGTAGGCGGGATTGCCATGGGAATGACAAGGCAGGGCCTTACTGTGGGAGATGCGCTGAACCAGTATGGGATCCTTACCATCGGCGATGGCCTGGTAAGCCAGATTCCCTCACTGCTGATTTCACTGGCGACTGGTATTTTGGTTACCAAGGCTTCTAAGGAAGCGGATTTTGGGGATACCTTGATCCATCAGCTTTTCGGCCTTCCCAAAGTACTGTATATTGTAGGTGCAGTGCTGATTTTCTTAGGGCTTGCAACGCCTTTGGAATGGAGGATGTTTGTTCCTCTGGGCATTGCCTTCCTGGTAGCAGGAAGGAGCATGGAAACTAGCCTTGGGGTGGAGGCCATTGAAGAAGAAGTGGACATGGCCGAGGAACAGGCCGAGGAAATCCGGCGGCCGGAGAATGTGGTGTCCCTCCTGCAGGTTGACCCTATTGAGCTGGAATTTGGCTATGGGATTATCCCCCTTGCGGATGTAAACCAAGGCGGGGACTTACTGGACCGTGTCGTTATGATCAGGCGGCAGATTGCCCTGGAGCTTGGTACTGTGGTGCCCATTATCCGCCTGCGGGACAATATACAGCTTAACCCGAACCAATATATTATTAAGATAAAGGGAATCCAGGTGACAGAAGGGGAAATCCTCTTTGACCACTATATGGCTATGAACCCGGGGTTTGTGGAGGAGGAGATTTCTGGTATCCCAACCTTTGAGCCTTCCTTCCATCTGCCGGCCCTGTGGATCACTGAGAGCCAGAGGGAGCGGGCGGAGAGCCTTGGGTATACGGTAGTAGACCCGCCCTCCATTATTGCAACCCATTTGACGGAAGTCATAAGGCAGCATATTGATGAGCTCCTGTCACGGCAGGATGTGCAGAACCTTGTCAACAACATCAAGGAAACAAACCCCACGCTTGTGGACGAGCTGGTGCCAAAGCTCCTTGGGATTGGCGAGATCCAGAAGGTGCTGCAGAACCTTTTGCGGGAAGGGATTTCCATCCGGGACCTGCTTACGGTTTTTGAAACCATGGCAGACCATGCGGCAACTACCAGGGATACGGACGTGTTGACGGAATACGCAAGGCAGAGCTTAAAGAGGGCGATTTCCAGCAAGTATTTCCCGGCAAACGAGGTGACCAGCGTCATTACCCTGGACCCCAAAGTAGAGCAGGACATTATGGGTTCTGTAAAGCAGACGGAACAGGGGGCGTACCTGACCCTGGACCCGGAAAAGACGAAAGCAATCATGGCATCCCTGGAAACAGAGATCCAGAAGCTGGAGAACCTTGGGAAAAATGCAATTATCATTACATCGCCCATTGTGCGCATGTATTTTAAGAAACTGACCGAGGATTATTTCAAGGACTTAATTGTGGTTTCTTACAATGAAGTTGACTCTAATATCGAATTACAATCAGTAGGGATGGTGAGCCTTTCATGACTATAAAAAAATTTCAGGGTAGGACAGAAGAAGAAGCCACTGCAAGGGCCCGGGAGGAGTTTGGCGCCCAGACGGTGATTATGAATGTAAAAGAAATCAAGCCGAAGGGGATTTTACGTTCCTTTAAGGCATCCACCTTTGAGGTGACGGCGGCGGTTGAAGAATCTGAGCAGCCGGCTGCAAAGGTGCCTGCCCCCGCTCCGCTGCCCCCCTTGTCCGGGAACATCAATATGGCGGCAGACGAGCCCATTTCCATACCAAAGCCAGAGCCGGTAAAGGAAATGTTTGCGTCGGTGGAAAATACATGGGCATCCTCCATGCCCCCGAAAGCCCCGGAGGAGAAGAAAAAGGAAAATGCGCTGGAGAATAACCTGGAGGAGAAATTGGAAAGCCTCCAATCCCTTTTGGAGAAAAAACTGGCGCCCCAGCAGCCGGAGGAACTTCCCAAGGAAGCCCCGGTAGACGAGAATTTTAAATTTATTAAAATGATTTACAGCATCCTTCTGGATAATGAAGTAGATGAGAAATATGTGAACCAGATTATGGACGAGGTGGAGAAGGTAATGAAAGGAGGGGCAAGCGTAGACCTGATCCTGTCCAGCATTTACCAGAAGATGGTCCTGAAGTTCGGGCAGCCGCAGCCGATTGAGCTGTCGGAGCGCAAACCAAAGGTAGTCTTTTTTATCGGTCCTACCGGGGTTGGGAAAACCACGACCATTGCCAAGATTGCATCCCGGTTTAAAGTGGAAAAGGGCAAAAAGGTAGCCCTCTTTACTGCCGATACTTACCGTATTGCGGCGGCGGAGCAGCTTCGGACCTATGCCAATATCCTGGATACCCCTTTGGACATTGTATATTCCTCTGAGGAACTGAATGAGGAACTGCATAAGTCGGAGGAGTATGACCTTGTCCTTGTGGACACCGCTGGGTTTTCCCACAAAAATGAGGAACAGAGGAATGAAACAAAAGAACTGATTGACCAAATCCCGGGGGAATATCAGAAGGAAGTGTACCTTGTGCTGAGCGCTACCACAAAGTACCGTGATTTGTTGGACATTGCAGACATTTACAGGAAAAATTTCCAGTTTAAACTGATATTTACCAAGCTAGATGAAACCAGTTGTTTTGGGAATATACTGAATATGAAGCTTTATACAGGGGCTGACCTGTCGTATTCTACTTATGGGCAGAATGTCCCTGAGGATATTGAAATTTTTGATACACAGAAAATTGTAAAGCTTCTGCTTGGAGGAAAATGAGTATGGACCAGGCAGAACAGTTGAGGAATATTGTAAAAAAGAACCAAAGACCTGCGCGGAAAGCCCGTATTTTTACCGTTACCAGCGGGAAGGGCGGCGTAGGCAAGTCAAACGTTGTGGTAAACCTTGCCGTCCAAATGCAGCGGCAGGGGAAGAAAGTCATCATTTTTGACGCGGACCTGGGGCTTGCAAACGTGGAAATCATGTTTGGGGCCATCCCAAAATATAATTTAAGTGATTTGATTTACCGGGGGAAAACCGTACAGGAAATTATTACCGCAGGCCCTATGGACATTGGGTTTATTTCCGGGGGCTCCGGCATTACGGGGGTAAACAACCTTTCTAAGGAACAGTTAAAATTCCTGGTGCGTAACTTAAACGATCTGGATGAACTGGCAGATATTGTGCTGATAGACACAGGGGCAGGGATTTCAGACCATGTGCTGGAATTTGTCATGGCAAGCCCGGAGGTGCTCCTTTTAGCAACCCCGGAGCCAAGTTCCCTGACAGACGCCTATTCCCTGCTGAAAGCGCTGCACCGGAACCCGGAGTTCCGCCAGTCCCAGACAAAAATAAAAGTAATTTCCAACCGTGTCGCTTCGGAGGAAGAAGGGGACGGGGTATTTGAAAAACTGAATGCCGTAGTGGGGCAGTTTTTAAAAGGCGACCTAGAGTACCTTGGCATGATCCCCCAAGACATGGCAGTGGAAAAGGCCATCCGCCAGCAGCAGCCGGTAAGCATACTTTACCCGGAAGCCAAGGCTACAAAGGCATTTGAGGCCCTGACTTATAACCTGCTGGAAGGGAATGTAGTCCCAGTGCATGGGAAAAAAGGGATTATGCAGCTATTGTCACGTTTTATTTACAGAAGAAGCTAAGTCGGTTACTATAGCCAGCTTTGCCATTGGCCGGGCTGGGGATAGATGGAGGTTGTTATGGAATCCAATATTGTCAGGCCGGGGGATAAGATTGAGATCCGGATCATGCAGCAATTGGAACAGGGAAGGATGCTGGGGGAGCTGCCGCCAGCATACTGCAGTATGGTGCAGGACATCCGGGAGAATGGGATGTTCGAAATATCCGTGCCCACAAGGGATGGGAAAGCGGAAGTGCCGCCCAGCGGCGTCAGGCTTGAGTTTGTATTTTACACCCGGGCAGGGATGTACCGCTGCGGGGCCAATGTGAAGGACCGTTATGTGCGGGAAAATTTGCCAGTGGTGCTGGTGGAACCCAAAACCCCATTGGAAAAATTCCAGAGAAGGGAATATTACCGGTTTGGGTGCGTGATGGATATGGAATATTTTGCCATTACCGAGGAAGAAGCCGGGATGGGGGACATGGCAGGCCTGAAGGAGCACCACAGGCTCTGCTTCCCTGGGGATACGCCCTTACATGGTGTGGCAGTAGACATCAGCGGCGGGGGCATACGCTTTGTGGGGGACCGGCCCGGGGAGCAGGAGGGCTATCTTTTTATTTCCATCAGGCTGAAAAATAAGTCCATGGACTATCTTCTGGAAACAGTAGGGAAAACCATCCTCTGCCAGAAAGTAGGAACAGTGAAAAAGGAAACAAAATATGAATACCGTGCAAATTTCCTTATGAGGAACCAGAAAGAGCGGGAAATTATTATTAAATATATTTTTGAGCAGGAACGTGTAAACAGGCAAAAAAGGTGATGTTATGAAAAAAAATATTTTAGTAGTTGATGATTCTGCACTTATGAGAAGGCTTATTTGTGATATAATCAATTCAGATAGTACATTTCATGCAGCAGACGTCTGCAGAGATGGCCTAGAAGCATATGGGAAGTTAAAGAACACTAGCTATGACGCAGTAGTCCTTGATGTAAATATGCCCAGGATGGATGGCCTGGAACTACTGGAAAAATTACAGCAGGAAAATATAAAAGCCACCATTATCATGGTGAGCACCCTGACCGTTAAGGATGCAGATGTAACCATCCGTGCAATGGAGCTGGGAGCGATTGATTTCGTTACTAAGCCGGGCAACATCATTGAAGCAAAGGGAGAGGATTTCAAAAGCAGCCTGCTTAGGGTCCTTAAGGCAGTCGTCAGGTCGGAAAATGCCAAGAATGCCCTGGGGGCCGGCCGGCCAGCCGTAAAGCCTGCAGCCATGAAGCCTGTCCAGCCGCCTAAGCGGGCGGCTGGGAAAGGGAAGAACCTTTTGGTTGCCCTTGCATGTTCCACAGGAGGGCCGAAAGCGCTGCAGAGCGTTATTCCGTACCTTCCCGCCAATATGGACGCTCCTATGGTGCTGGTCCAGCATATGCCGGTAGGGTTCACGAAATCCATGGCCGACCGGTTAAATGAAGTCAGCAAGATTACCGTGAAGGAAGCAGCAGAAGGCGATGTTTTAGAAAAAGGCTGCGTGTACGTAGCCCCCGGCGGCAAGCATCTGGAAGTCCAGAAGCGGCCGGACGGAAGGCATGTGGTCCGCCTGAGCGACGCCCCGGCAATTGGTGGGCTGCGCCCCTGCGCGAATGTGACTTATGAATCGTTGCGCACCAGCGGGTTTGACGAAATTGTCTGCGTGGTGCTTACCGGGATGGGCGCGGACGGGACGGGAGGAATCCTTTCCCTGAAACAGAGAAAGAGAATCCACGTTATTGCACAGGATGCACAGTCCTGCGTGGTATATGGGATGCCGAAGGCGATTGCCGAGGCTGGCGCTGTAGACGAAGTAGTTCCCTTGACAGAAGTTGCACAAACGATAATAAAGAATGTGGGGGTACAGTAGTATGGATGTAAGCCAATACCTTGAGATTTTTATTGATGAAACAAACGGGCATTTGCAGAACCTGTCAGATTGCATTATGAGCCTTGAGAAGGACCCGGAAAATATGGACACCATCAACGAGATTTTCCGGGCTGCCCATTCTTTGAAAGGGATGGCAGGGACCATGGGCTTTAAGCGGATGCAGCGGCTGACCCATGACATGGAAAATGTATTCCAGGAAGTCCGCAGCGGCAATATGAATGTCACCAGCGGTTTAGTGGATGTGCTGTTCCAGTGTTTGGATGCCATTGACGCGTATCTGGAAAATGTAAAGGAAAGTTCCGACGAGGGCACAGACGATAATGAGGCAATTATCCAAGAACTGAACGATATTTTGGCAGCAGGGACCGGCAACGCCCCCCAGCCGGCAGAAAAGCCGGCAGAGAAAGAAGAAAAGCCGAAGGAAGATCCTTCCGGCGGCAGGTTCCAGAAGAAATACCACGATATGGACCTATCCGAGAAGGAAAAGGAAGAACTGCGGGAATCAGAAGAAAAGGGCATGAACCTCTATGGAATGACTGTCTATATCCAGGAGGACTGCTTACTGAAAGCAGCCCGGGCATTCCTTGTATTTAAGGCAGTGGAGGAGTTTGGGAATATCATTGTGTATAACCCAAGTTCCCAGGATATTGAAGATGAAAAATTTGGCTTTGATTTCAGCTTTTACGTAGCCAGTGAAACAGAGCTGGACAGGATTATAGAAGTTTCCAAGGCAGTTTCCGAGATTGAGGAAGTTGTAGGGGAAAAAGTCGTCTATAAAGAACTGACGGCGGCTGCAGCCAAAAAGGAAGAAGAAGAAGCGGCAAGGGAGGCAGAGAAAGCGCGGCAGGAAGAAACTGCAGTGGTGCCGCAGGCACAGGCAGCCCCTCAGGCAAAACCGCCCCAGGCGCAGGCCAACAAGAAGCAGAACGGCGGGAAGCCGGTGACGAACCGGACAGTCCGGGTAGATATTGAGAAGCTGGACGCTTTGATGAACCAAGTCAGCGAGCTGATTATTGCAAAGAACTCCCTGGTATCCATCGGATCCACTTCTGATGGGGGGATGGGCTCTAACTCACAGGCCTTCCATGAGCAGATCGAATACTTAGAGCGGATTACCACAGGGCTCCATGAGTCCGTTATGAAAGTCCGCATGGTTCCCATTGAGAGCGTGGTGCAGAAATTCCCACGGATGATCCGCGACCTTTCCAAGAAGCTGGATAAGAAAATGGAACTGTACATGACAGGGGAAGATACAGAGCTGGACAGGACTGTTGTGGACCAGATCGGCGACCCCTTGCAGCATTTGCTGCGCAATTCTGCAGACCATGGGCTTGAGAATGCAGAAACCCGTAAGAAACGGGGCAAGCCCGAAACAGGCTCCATCCACCTGAACGCATTTCAGGAAGGGAATAACGTCATTATTGAAGTCAGTGACGACGGAAACGGAATTGACACAGAGAATGTTAAGAATAAAGCCATTGAACGTGGGCTGATTACCCCGGAGCAGGGGGCGGCATTAAGCCAGAAAGAAATTATTGACTTCCTGTTCATGCCCAGCTTTTCCATGGCAAAGCAGATTTCTGACGTGTCCGGCCGCGGGGTTGGTTTAGACGTGGTAAAATCCAATATCGAAGCATTGGGCGGCGACGTGGAAGTAAAGAGCGTCCTTGGGGAAGGCTCTAAATTTACGGTGCGCCTGCCCCTGACATTGGCAATTATCCAGGCCCTGATGGTAGAGGTGAGGAATGAGAAATACGCAATCTCCTTAGGCTCCATTGAAACCATTGAGGAGATTATGGCAGATGAAATTAAATTTGTACAGGCAAAAGAAGTCATACATATCCGCGGCATGGTCATCCCATTGATCCGCTTAGACCAGTTGTTAGACTGCGAGCCGGAGGATGAGGAGAAGGAAAGCCTTACCGTCATTATTGTCCGCAAGGGCGATAAATTTGCAGGGCTTATCGTAGATGAGCTTAACGGCCAGCAGGAAATCGTTATCAAATCCTTAGGCAAATACATTAACAACAGCACCAAGATTATCAGCGGCGCAACCGTCCTCGGCGATGGGGAAGTGGCATTGATTCTGGATGTTAATACATTATTTTAGGGGGTGTTACCATGGCAGGAAACATATCTGTGGCAGAGGACGGCAGGAAACAGTTTATCGTAGTGAAAATCGGCAGTGAGCAGTACGGGATAGATATCAGCTATGTGGACAATATCGTGCGCATGCAGAAGATAACAAGGGTGCCAAAGGCACAGGCTTATTTTAAAGGGATCATCAACCTGCGGGGGGAAATCGTGCCAGTCATGAGCATCCGCACAAAGATGGACTTAGAGCCAGATGTATTTACAGATGTCACAAGGATAATCATTTTAAAGCTGGAGGAGCATGGCGTCCTTGGGCTTATTGTAGATGAAGTGAAAGAAGTTGTAACACTCGGTCCGGATGAGATTGATAAAGTGGCTTATGATGCTAAGAACAATAAAAGCAATTTTATCAACGGCGTTGGCAAGCACGGGGAGGAACTGATTTCCCTCTTTGACACCAACAGTATTATAGATGAAACGGAAAGCGTATAGTTGGAAGGAATGGGGCTGTTGCGGCATAGGGGAATCTTGGCAGCAGCCTGTTCGCAATGAAAGAAATGGAGAAAGTGACCAATGGCTAAATTTAATTTGGATCAGGTAAATGAAATGTATTTTGACGTCCTTAAGGAAATCGGCAATATCGGCGCCGGGAATGCCACTACAGCAATTTCCAACATGCTGAACATGAGGGTGGATATGGAAGTGCCGAAAATTGAATTCCTGACATTCCAAGAGCTCCCTACGGCAATCTCAGCAGAGGAAGAAACCGTCGTAGGCATTTACCTGGAAGTGGAGAGCGATATTGGCGGCAGCATGATGTTCCTGCTGAAAATGGAATCTGCCCACTATCTTGTCAACCATCTGATGGGCAGGCCGGACGACTATGCAGAGGAATTTGACGAAATGGACCTGTCAGCCATTAAGGAAATCGGGAATATTATTTCTGGTTCTTACCTGTCAGCGCTGTCATCTATGACAAAAATGGTAATCACATCCTCAGTGCCCTACCTTGCCATTGACATGGCGGCAGCAATACTTAGCGTGCCGGCCATCCAGTTTGGCCAGTATGGGGACAATGCGCTTTTGATCCAGACAGAGTTTGGGGATGATGTGAAAATTCAGGGATTCTTTATTTTAATGCCAGATGTAGATTCCTATGACAAGATTTTAACTTCATTGGGGATTGCACTATAAGAGGAGCAGAGTTATGGCTACAATTAAAGTTGGAATGGCAGATTTGAATATCTGTAAAGCGCCGGATATGATTACTACTCTGGGATTAGGGTCATGTATTGGGATTGCAGTCTATGACCCGGTTTTGAAAATAGGGGGGCTGGCGCATATTATGCTCCCCGACAGCACTCAGATGAGGAACAATTCAAATATTGCCAAATTTGCAGATACAGGGATAGAGGAATTGGTAAAAAGAGTAGTAATGGCGGGCGCAAATAAAAGGCGCCTTGTTGCAAAAATTGCCGGAGGGGCAAAAATGTTCCAAGTCAGCGGGCTTTCCACGGTTGGGAACGTGGGGGAACGTAACGCGCAGGCTTCCAGGGCGAAGCTAAAGCAGCTTGGGATTCCCCTGCTGGCAGAGGATACAGGGCTGAATTACGGCCGGACGGTGGAACTGTACCCGGAAACCGGCGAGTTCCGCATAAAAGCAGTAGGAAAAACAATAAAATCGATTTAAAGGGTGATAGGATATGAAAACGAAGCAGGTTCCAATCATTATTACGCTGATTGCAGGGCTTACAATTTGCATTATCGGGTTTTTGACGCGGATGGAAACGGGGCAGTTTGTAAAGACTTGGGCCACTGTTTTAATATCCTTTTATATCCTGGGATGTATTGCGAAACTGTTGTTGGACAAAAATTTCAAGGAAGAAGATATAGAAGAAGCCACGGATGAGGCAGCGGAAGGCCAGGAGGGAGAAGGGGAAGGCGAAGACAAGACAGCCGACCTTGGGAACCTAGAAAACCTTGGGGACTCCGCAGATGAAGATGAAAAATAAGCAGGCAGCCGCAGGGCGGTTCCTGTAGTCTTGGGGGCTTTGGATGAACGCAGCAGAAAAAGAACGATTGTGGGCAGAATTTGTAAAGCGGCCTACGCCGGAATTGAGAGAGCAGATTATTGTAGGGTATGCGCCCCTTGTCAAGATTGTGGCAGGGCGGCTCAGCATGTACCTTGGATATAATGTAGAGTATGATGATCTGGTAGGATATGGAATTTTTGGCCTGATTGACGCCATAGATAAATTTGATGTAAAAAAAGATGTAAAATTTGAAACATATGCCAGCCTTAGGATACGGGGCTCCATTCTGGATCAAATCCGGAAAATGGACTGGATCCCTAGGACAGTGCGCCAGAAGCAGAAAAAGATTGACGAAGCAATTAAGAAAATTGAAACGAGGACTGGAAGGGCTGCACTGGATGAAGAAATAGCCAAAGAACTGGAAGTAAGCGGAGAAGAACTGCTGAACTGGCAGTCCCAGTTAAAAGTGACAACTATGGTTTCCCTGAACGAATATGTGGAGCAGGGGATGGAGCCCATGATGGATGCAAGGGGCAACTCCCATTTTATCCAGCCAGAGGACGCCATTGCGGAGGAAGAATTAAAGAAAGTGCTGGAGCAGTCTTTGGGCACGCTTACAGAAAAGGAACGGAAAGTAATTACCTTGTATTATTACGAGGATTTGACCTTAAAAGAAATCAGCAACGTATTGGAGGTGTCGGAATCCCGTATATCGCAGCTTCACACAAAAGCGCTGATGAAGATGAAAAAGACAATGGGACCCTACATGAATATTTTAACGGATTAGGTGGTTGATGCTATGGAGAGCAAGAATGGATATTTTAAGCTGGATATCAGAGATGGGAACGTATACCTTGTGGTGTTTCCGCCGGCAGACGGCGGGAAGCCAGTGGAATACAAAGAAGTGACTTCATACTTGGAAGGAAAAGGATATGCGGTGCTGGACGCGAGGGAGCTGAACACTGCATTGACTGCCCAGGGCGAACCGAGGGAAGTTTTTTTGGGCATGTGGAACGGCTTAGATGAGAGCGAACAGATGGAGGTTACCATATCAATTGATAAGATGCTGGTATTTTGCCGGTTTTATCCGCCTTCCAATAATGGCAGGCTTATGACTGAGGATGAAATTTTACGCGATTTGGAGTTCCATAAGGTTACCGTAGGGATAAGCCGGGAAGAAATCCAGAAATTTTTAAAGGAGCGCCATTACTGCACCAATTATATTATGGCGAAAGGGGTTCCGCCTATCAATGGCAAGGATGCCAAAATTGAATATTTCTTTAACACGAACCATAATTTAAAGCCTAAGAAAAATGAGGATGGATCGGTAAATTACCACGAGCTGAACACCATCAGCCGGGTGGAGAAGGGCCAGGTGCTGGCAAAGCTCCACAGGGAAGTGCCGGGAAAACCCGGGAAAGATGTGTTTGGCGGCGATATCCAGGCACGGCAGGAAAAGACGATGAAGCTGGAGTTTGGAAATAATATAACCCTGTCAGAGGATATGACGGAAATTTATTCCGGCGTGACAGGCCATGCCAGCTTAGTCAACGGCAAAGTATTTGTGGAGGATGTGTTTGAAGTCCCTGCGGATGTGGACACTTCCACGGGGAATATTGTCTATGATGGGAACGTCACAATTAAGGGCAATGTAAAAAGCGGGTTTTCTGTCACCGCCAAAGGGGACATTGTAATCGAAGGCGTGGTAGAAGCGGCTTTCCTGAACGCAGGCGGCCAAATTATTGTAAAGAGGGGCATCCATGGCATGGGCAAAGGCAGGGTCCAGGCCAAGGACAATATTATTACGAAATTTATTGAAAATGCCACAGTAATTTCCGGCGGGTATATAGAAACGGAATCTATCCTGCATAGCCAGGTGTCTGCGGGGAATGATATACGTGTAGGGGGCAAGAAGGGGTTTGTAAACGGCGGTGTCATACGGGCAGGCAACCTTGTGGAAGCACAGACCATAGGGTCTTCCATGGGTACCCTTACAAGGATAGAGGTAGGGGTAGACCCGGAAATCAAGGAGCGTTATGGGGAACTACAAAAGAGCATTATCCAAGTCAGCAAGGAGTTAGAGCAGTTGCGTCCAATCCTTGTGAACTTCAATGAGAAAATGCAGAAAAAGGAGCCCTTAAGCGTGGAACGGGTCCAGCAGGTCCAGTCCGTAGCCCGTTCATTTAAGGAAAAACAGCAGGTGCTGAATGCCCAGCGCAAAGAGCTAAAGGACATCCATGAGCAAATCCAAATGTCCCATAACGCGAAAATCAAGGTAAAGGGCAGCATTTACCCGGGGGTTTCCGTAAATATTTCTGAAGTGAGCATGAATATTAAGAGCGAAAGGTCTTTCTCGAAATTCATTAAGGAACATGGCGAGATTGTTGTACGTTCGCTGTAAAGGAGTGTGGAAAAATGTCAATTCGGCCAGTAGAATTCAGCGGGGTTGTCCAGAGGAGCCAGGACGTGAGCACGGTGAAACAGCAGGAGGATAATAAATCCATGCTCCAGCAGCAGAACGTCCAGACCCAGTTTTCGAAAGAAACGGCCCACCATATGCGTCAGGTTACCCATGCCAACGATTCAGACAATGCGCAGAAGAAGTTTGACGCCCGCGAGAAGGGCAGCAACGAATATGAAGACCGCCGGAACCGGAAAAAGAAGGCGGAGGAAAAAAACAGCGGAAAGGTAAGCGTTAAAACCACAGGTGGTTTTGATATGAAAATATAGGTAGGTACAGTATGACAACACTAGAAATTGTTTTAATAATCATCGGCCTTGTGATGATGGTTGCAAGTTTTTTTGTTACGGAAAAGCTGTCGAACCAAGATTTGGATAAAGTAGCGGAATTAAGCACAGAGGAAATGCAGCGTATCTTGGAACGGAGCCTGACAGATGCCCAAGTGAAAGTGGACAATATGGTGGACCAAGTCATTGACCACTCCATTGAAAAATCCATGGAAGTCGTGGAACGGGCGCTGGACAAAGAAACCAATGAAAAAATGCGGGCAATTACAGAATACTCTGATACCGTATTGGAATCCATCCATAAAACCCATAATGAAGTCATGTTCCTGTACAGCATGCTTAATGACAAACATTCAGAACTTACAAAATACGCAGGGAACTTAGCACAGCTTGCCATCCATCTGGAGGAACTGGAACAGGATATTGAGAATACGGTGGAACAGTCGGAAGCGATTTTGGATACTGTCCAAAAGTCTGCTTCTGTATCTGCAGCAGCCCCAAAGGCGGCTGACGTGAGAATGCCGGAGACGCCGAAGCCAGTGCCGGAACCAAAGGCGGAGGAGCCGGCGCCCCCGGAGAAGCCAGAGGATGAAAGGGGCAGCAGTAACCAGAAGATTCTGGATTTATACCGGAAAGGGAAAAGCGCCGTAGACATTGCCAAGGAATTGGGCTTGGGAGTGGGCGAAGTAAAACTTGTCATCGGTTTATTCAGGGAGGAAGATTTGTAATTTATGAAACTGAAATATTATTTGCGTGGATTAGGAATCGGGATCATAGGTACTGCCATTGTTATGGGGATTGCCCTTTCCGGGAAAAAAGAAACCTTATCGGATGAAGAAATCATAGAGCGGGCGGAAGTCCTTGGCATGGTTATGGAAGGGGAATTAGGCCCGGACAGGGAGGATCCGGAACAGGAAAATAATTCAGAAGATCCCGGCACAACGCAGGAAAGCCAGCCCAATGGGGAAGGGGAGGGCGATGGCGGCCAGGATCGCGGTGAAGATAATGAGGGCGATAGCGGCCAGGATCGCGGTGAAGATAATGGGGACGATAGCAGCCAGGAGCCAGACGAGGAGTTAGACAGCGAATCGCAGGATTCTGAAATTGTACAGCAGCCTTCCGGGGAAGACGGGGGTGTGGTAGAGCTTGAAATTAAAGAAGGCGAATTTTCTGACGTCATCAGCAAAAAGCTGTACCAAGCTGGATTAATCCCGGACGCAGAGAAGTTCAACACCTATATGACCCAGAAGGGCGTGGATGATTCCCTGCGGATTGGCGTGCACCTGATACCTATGGGGGCTTCGGCAGATGAAATCATAGATATCCTGAAAGCGAGGCCCCAATAAGAATTTTGCATTAGGTGCCCCTCTGCTTGCCTGCAGAAGGGGCTATTGGTGTTTTTAGGGAGGGAATCCTGTAAAAGAATTAAGGTGAAAGGGATTTACCCTTACCAGCGGATGGCATGGCAGATATTTTGTAACAGTTCAGCCTGCAACTGCGCGCTTGCTGCGCGGTTAGCAGCCAACGGATTGGAGTAGGCCAGGAATCCGCCTCTTTGCCGCAGGCAAACTTTAAAATGGGCGGATTCTGACCCCATTACGGTATTGGCCTGTAGCCGTGCAGCACAGTGCACGGCTCAGGAGTGAACAGTAACAACTGTGATGATATTTTAAGGGAAAAGCTGCAATAGGACTTGCAAGTAAATTTTTCCTGTGCTATAATGGCGGAGATAGTAAACAAAAAACACATATGCGGATTCTGGGGCCGGTGCCCTATCGGTAGCTTCAGGAGAGGAAGCATATGGAAGCATCTAACCAATGGAGGTAAAAAAATGGGCGTTATTTCGATGAAACAGTTATTAGAAGCAGGTGTCCACTTCGGGCATCAGACAAGAAGATGGAACCCTAAGATGGCTCCTTACATCTACACAGAAAGAAACGGGATCTATATTATTGACCTGCAGAAATCAGTAGGGAAGGTAGATGAAGCTTACAAGGCAGTTGCCGACATTACAGCAGAAGGCGGCACTATCCTGTTCGTAGGGACCAAGAAACAGGCTCAGGACGCCATCAAGGCAGAAGCAGAACGCTGCGGCATGTTTTATGTTAATGAAAGATGGTTAGGCGGTATGCTTACCAACTTTAAAACCATCCAGAGCCGTATTGCAAGGCTGAAATCCATTGAAACCATGGCAGAGGACGGGACATTCGATGTGCTTCCCAAAAAAGAAGTAATCGCGCTGAAAAAAGAATGGGAAAAATTAGAGAAAAACCTCGGCGGAATCAAAGAAATGAAACGGATTCCAGATGCAATCTTTATTGTTGACCCCAAAAAAGAAAGAATCTGCGTACAGGAAGCCCATACACTGGGAATCCCCCTGATTGGCATTTGCGATACAAATTGCGACCCAGAAGAATTGGATTATGTAATCCCGGGCAATGACGACGCTATCCGGGCAGTGAAATTAATCGTTTCTAAAATGGCTGATGCAGTTGTTGAAGCAAACCAGGGGACAGTGGAAGAAGAAGCAGAAGCGGTAGAAGAAACAGAGGAATAATCCTTGCGGCAAATGGTTAGGGTTCTTAATCTGTGCTGGGACTGCTTTACAGTACCGATTGAAGCACATTAATCTGTGCCGGGCTGCTTACAGTACTGATTGAAGCACTTGCCTATACAGGGATTGTGGGCGGGACAGCTAGTGTACTGGCTCATTTATAATTAGGCAAACCTACTTGTCTTTTCATCCATCTGCTGCGTTAGATTTTCTAGCTGTAGCCACCGCTACACCGTTGAAAATCTGCCTTGTAGAAGAATGAAAATTTTGTGTCGTTTCACCAAATATAGGCATGTCAGCACACTAGGTTGATAAAAGGTTTAGCAATGGGAGGACAGACAATATTGCCTGTCCTCAATTGCGGGTACAGAACTTGCCATATTTTTTGGCAGATGAAGAAATCATATAGATAGATGGCACAGTTTTGCAGAAAGGCGTGTAGCTGCGCCGTGGCGAAGGTGTGCCGGAACATAATGGAGGGAATAGAAATGGCTATTACAGCAGCAATGGTAAAAGAGTTAAGGGAAATGACCGGTGCAGGCATGATGGACTGCAAAAAAGCCCTGAATGAAACAAACGGCGATATGGATGCCGCTGTAGAATTTTTAAGGAAAAATGGACAGGCAAAGGCGGAGAAAAAGGCAGGCAGGATTGCAGCAGAAGGCCTTTGTACTGTTGTAGTGAAAGATGACAGGACAGCAGCTGTAGTGGAAGTGAATTCTGAAACAGACTTTGTTGCAAAGAATGACACATTCAAAGCTTTTGTGGATGCAGTTGCAGCACAGGCAGTAGATTCTGACGCAGCAGATTTGGATGCATTTATGGCAGAAGCTTGGAAAGAAGATTCCAGCAAGACCGTGAAAGATGCTTTGGTAGAAAAGATTGCAGTAATCGGCGAGAACCTGAATATCCGCAGGTTTGAGAAAGTGACTGCAGAGAATGGATGCGTAGTTTCTTATATCCATGGCGGCGGAAGGATTGGCGTTATCGTAGAAGCAGAAACTTCCGTTGTAAATGATACCGTAAAAGAAGCGCTGACAAACCTTGCAATGCAGATTGCAGCTCTTTCCCCAAAATATGTTTCCAGGAGTGAAATTAGCGAAGAATATATTGCACATGAGAAGGAAATCCTTCTGGCACAGATTATGAATGATCCGAAGGAATCTCAGAAGCCAGAGAAAGTAATTAATGGCATGATTGAAGGCCGTGTGAATAAAGAGCTGAAAGAAATCTGCCTGGTAGATCAGGTATATGTGAAGGCAGAAGATGGCAAGCAGTCTGTTGCAAAATATTTAGAGGCTGTTTCTAAAGAAGTAGGAGCAGATGTTTCGGTTAAGAGATTTGTCCGCTTTGAAACTGGAGAGGGTCTGGAAAAGAAACAGGAGGACTTTGCGGCTGAGGTTGCAGCGCAGATGGGCAAATAAGCGAATTTTTCAATTCAAATTTAATTAAAGTATTTATAGGCTCCAGAAGCTGAAGGCAGAAGATGGC
>Ga0224483_100001_pt1 | contig 67053 bp, 55 predicted proteins | sample hydfratestSal1_FD_181453 | JGI IMG/M metagenome (GOLD analysis project Ga0224483, IMG submission 181453) | Metatranscriptome of mouse feces microbial communities from Columbus University, Ohio, United States - Sal1 (Metagenome Metatranscriptome) ... | reverse complement strand
GTTACTTCTCCACTTTTCGTCAATTTTTACAAATAAATTTTATTGTTTTTGTACATTTTTCCAGTTTTATTATTTCATGTAACATTTCATGAAATTTCTTTTTCAAACCTCTTTACAATTCAAAATCATTCCAGTATAATGGCAATAGAAAATGAAACGCAGATGAAACAGCCGCTACGGTTCCTTTGGGTTTTTGGCCGTTCCATTGATATCTGTAAGGAGGCTGAAACGATGAAAAAAGAAAATTCCGCTCCCACCATGAAAGATGTTGCGAGGGAGGCCGGGGTGGCCCTTGGCACCGTGTCCAAGGTAGTCAATGGCCTTCCAGTGGGCGAATCCTACCGGCTCCGGGTGGAAGATGCCATCCGCAAGCTGAACTACCAAGTCAACAGCTATGCCCAAGGCCTTAAGGCAAACAAAACCTATACTGCCGCCCTTTTGATCCCCAATACCAAGGACCCTTTCTTCGCATCCATTACCTATTATATCAATATGGCGCTTTTGAAACGGAATTACCGGATGCTGCTCTGCTGTACCGACTTCGACTCCAACCTAGAACAGGAATATGTCACAATGGCACAGCAAAACAAGGTGGATGGGATTATCGGGCTGACCTACAACCCCGATCTTAAGATAGAGGAACAAACGCCTTTTGTATCCATCGACCGTTCCATGGGGGTAAAAATCCCCTGCGTAGCCAGCGACAATTTTGCCGGCGGGCAGCTTGCCGCAGAAAAATTGGCAGACTTGGGATGCAAACATGTTGCTTTCCTGCGCACTGGATCTTCCTTGAGCAATGAGCCGAACAAGCGGAAATCCGGCTTTGAAAACGGCTGCCTTGCCCGGAGCCTTTCCTATGAGATGAAAATATTGAATGATGGGGATTCCTTTGATGAATTCGAACGGTTCCTAAAGGAACACATACAGGAAGGGAAGCTGTCCTTCGATGGGATTTTCTGCGTCACAGACCGGGTTGCCTGGTCCGTCTTAAACATCCTGAAGAAACTGGGGCAAAGGGTTCCGGAAGACGTGCAGGTCATTGGATTTGACGGTGTCCATACATTCGGGGAGGAACATTATATCTGCTCTACCATCCTCCAGCCCATACCGGACATTGCTGAACTGTGCGTGGAGCTTCTCCTTCAGGAAAACATGATGCCAAAAACGCCCCTTGTCTGCCTCCCTGTCACCTATGTCCCCGGCGGGACTACCTTGGAGCCTTACGAAGAACAGGGGTGACGCTTATGAAAAACTGGTGGTATTACCATAAATGGTATGTCATTTCCGGCATTGTCCTGCTTGCCATCCTCTGCGATGTGGTTGGGAATGCCCTTGGCCTATGGCACAAAGCCCCGGATTTCCAGATTGCCTTTATTGGGAAGGCAGCCCTTCCGCAGGATACGGTTTCTGCGCTGGAGCAGTCCTTTGCCGCTGCGGGATGGGATTTTAATGGGGACGGGGAAGTAATTGTCCGCGTCAACCAGTATATCAGCGGGAACCACAGCAACGATGCAGAAATTGCTTACTACGAATATGCCTCTGAGCTTACCTTGGTGGGGGATATTTCAGACTGTGAAAGCTATTTTTTCCTGATGGACGACCCAGATGAGTTCCAGCGCAGCTACCAGCTTCTTGCTTGCCATGACGGAAGCTGCCCGGAGGAAACAGATTATTCCACAGAGGATAAGGCCGTCTTGTGGGCAGGCTGCCCCGCCCTTTCCGGGATGGAACTTGGTCCCTATTCCACTATGGTAAATGGGGAAGAAGTGACTGGGGACAGCCAGGGCCTGCTCGCCCCGCTCTATTTTTGGAGGCGCTGCTTTTACACGGAAAACCAGGCCAAGAACGCTGAGGACTGCGGGAAATTGTGGGAACTGCTTGCGGAACCTGCATCAACAAAACAGGAGGATTTCTCATGAAAACAAAATTTGCCATCTTATTCTTTTGCCTTGCATTGCTGCTGCCAGGCTGCTCTGCCCTTTCCCCAAATCTTGAAAAAGAACCGGTGGAAAATAAATCCCATCTCCTAGTAGGCCACAGCCTTGAGGTGGAAAACACAGACAGCCGCTTTATCCTAGTGGACGACAACAGCGCCTTAGCCGCCGACGGCCTTTACTATGTATCTTGGGGAATGGGCGATCCCACGCCTTATGAAAACAGCGACGGCGATACTGCTGATTTATACGACGCCAGCCTCTACCTCCTGCTGGGGGAATCCAAGGATGCCGCTTCTGCCCAGAAAAACGTGGCCACTTGGCTTAATGCTGCTAAGGAAAATTATGAGGTGCTGGAAGAACAGGAAGCCGTTTACAACGGGCAGGCTTACACCGTGCTTACTTACCATTGCGCCAGCGAAAATAACCCTTATGACCGGGGCATCTCTGCGTTTGCTGCCACTGGCGGCATCTCCCTGTGCGTGGAAGTGACCTGCCTAGAGGATTTTCCGGAAGATTTGGACAAGATTCTGGCGAACTTTTTGGAACACTGCTCCTATATCTCCAAATAGGTAACTTTGCAGCAGGCAAACCATGGCATTGTTTTTCTGATTTTCAGCATATTGGCAGGGCATCGTAGATTTTTCAAACACACTCTAAGCAACCAAATAACTATTTTATTTCATCAAGGAAGGATTACTGTGAATTTATTTCCAAACTATCATATGCCAGAGGGGACTGGGCAGCGGCTTTCTGGTTCCCAACGCTACTGGGAGCTGCTGGGCCGTGGCTTCAAGTCATTCTTTGCCGTAAACCTGCTGACCCTGCTGGGGTTCTTCCCCCTTGCCTTCGGGGTTCTGCTTTCCTTCCTGTCCTCCAGCATCTTAGTCCTTATCCCGGCATGTATCATCGGCGGGGCTGTTGCAGGCCCGGCATTATCCTGTATGCATGACGCCGTATTCCGGAGCCTGCGGGATGCCCCCGGGAACTGGCTTGCGAACTACAAACGCGCCCTGAAACAAAACTGGAGGCAGTCCATTGCCCCCGGCATCCTGTTTAGCCTGCTGCTTGGATTTTACGGGTTCATGCTGATGACCTTCTGGTGGGCTTCCCGCCTTCCCAGCCTTGGCACCGTTGCAATTTACCTGTTTGGCCTGCTGCTGCTTACCATGTTCTTCTCCCTGTACTGGCCCCAGATTGCATTGTTTGAGCAGTCCGGGAAGCAGCGGTTCCAGAACTGCCTGCTGTTTATCATCCGCTTCTTCTGGAAAACACTGGGCTGTGCCATGCTACAGCTTCTGTACTGGGCAGCCATTGTGCTGTTCCTTCCTTGGTCCTCCCTTTTGCTGCCCTTCCATGGGTTCTGGGCCATCCTGTTTACTGCAGATTTCCTTCTCTACTCCGCCATGGATGAATCCTTCCATATTGAGGAGCAGATTACGCAGGCTTTTCCGGAGCAGACGCCTTTCTACGAAGATGATGAAGCTTGGCTGAAACGGAAACAGGAGGAAAACATCCCCAAATGAGGTTTTGGGCAGGAGTTTAGCCAATCAGCACCCTTTTCCCTTCAAAGGCAAACCCATAGTGCCGGATTCTGTCCTTTGCAATGCCCCTGCTTTCCAAGGCCGCTTTCCCGGTTGGAGGTTATGGTGTAGCCCACCTTCCTGTCCGCACGCTTCCTCACCGCCTTTCCTCCGGCCTGTCACTGCAAAGAATCCCCCGGGCTCTCATCCTCGAACTCAAAGATGCATTTCTCATATGCATTTATCACATGGGTATCCTGATACTTGTCGTACCGCTTATGGTTCACCCCATAAGTCAGGTGCACATGCCCATGGAGGAAGAACTTTGGCTTATATTTCTCTAGAAGGGAGCGGAACACCTGAAAGCCCTGATGGGGCAGGTCCCGCCCGTCGTTGAGCTGGTAAGCGGGGGCATGGGTCACCAAAATGTCAAACCCCCGCCGCCGGAACAGCTGGAACCGGAGCTTTGCCGCCCGCTGCTTCATCTGCCACTCGGTATATTGGTAATTCCCCTTACTGTAGCGCATGGAGCCCCCAAGGCCCAGTATCCGTATGCCCTTGTACACATAAATCTGGTCTTCAATGCAGATGCAGCCATCCGGCGGGGTTTTCCCGTATTTCCCATCATGGTTCCCATGGACGTAAAGCACTGGGATAGACGCCATAGTCACCAAAAATGTCAGGTAGGCAGGATCCAAATCCCCACAGGAGATAATCAGGTCCACTCCCTCCAGCTTGCTCTTATCAAAATATTCCCACAAACCTTTCGATTCTTCATCTGCAATCGCCAGTATCTTCATCTTACTATTTAACCTTCCTGTTTCTTAATTCCCTGCTGCTTCATGACAGGCTCTGCCTGCTCTTTCAGTTCTTCCTTTTTGGGGATTGCCCCAATGACATTCTCTGCCAGCCAGTCCATCGTCATGATTTCCTCTGGGGAAAGGATATTCTCCGGGTTTTCCGACACAATCCCGTCTTGGGAATATAAAATGCCGGAAAACGGGTTGAACAGCTCTGCGCTGACGGAGGCCTTTAAGAGCCCTGCAAGGCGTTTCAGCCCAATGGGCAAGTACTTGGAAAATACCACGTCTATGACACCTTCCGACATCCCCCACCAGTAGTTAATGGCCTTTTTGGCGGTAGGGCTGTCGTCATATTTCCATGTCCCGTCCAGAATTGCCCAAATAAGCTGCTCGTAAAAATTTCCCCAGTGCCACAGGGGCATGGCAAAATTCCTTGGATGCCCATTATCTATATGGTACAGCCCAAAAAACCGGGAGGCCTCCTCCGGGATTACCATGTCCCGCCCGGAAACAACGGAGGATCCACTCTCTTTGATGCTTTCTTCAATGTCCATTTCCTTCTTGGAGGACCATTCCAGATACACCTTTGCACGGGGATTAATCATCTTTGCCCCCAAGGCAAAGGCATTGATATTGGCTATGGATCCGTAAATGGGGTAATCCGCAATATACGTCAGCCGCCCATTCTCCGCCATGGCTCCTGCAATGGCGCCCATCAGGAACTTGGCCTCATACATCCGGGAATAGTAGGTCCTGATATAGCGGTGGGACGTATTCAGGGAACAGTTTAAAATCCGCACCTTGGGGTTGGCGATTGCCGCTTTTACGCTGGCTGGCGCAAAGGGGGGCGTAGTGGTGAAAATCAGGCCGCATCCCACATTTATGGCATCTTCCAGCAAGGCATCAATGTTCTCCAATGTCCCATTTTCATAGCAGACGGTCTGCACTTCCTCCGGGAAGGTCTGCTGCAGATGGAGCCTCCCAAGCTCATGGGCATAGGTCCATGCGGAAGTACCCGGCGTTTTTTCATAAATAAAAGCAATTTTCAGCTTTTGGGGGGCTAATGCCGGCAGGTGCAGCAGGTCAAGGAGCGATTTTTTCTTCTGGTTCGGCTTCATTTTCAATTCAACCTCAGATTCCTCCCCCAGCAGCAGGAATTCCTCCCAGCTTTTTGCAATCAGGGTCTGCAGTTCGCTGGTGGTCTTATCGTTTATGGCGTCATACCCATAGAGGGTAATAAAGGAAAGGAATGCGTCCCCAGTGGAAATTTTCAGCTTATCCCCGCCTTTTGCCCGGTATTCCGCGCTGAACCTCGTATAGACGGAGCTGAATTTCATCCGGTCTTCCTCTGTCCAAAGTTCATCCGGGCCCTTTCCCACAGCTTCCTGCAGTTTGGCGAACTTTCCTTCATGGGTGAACCAGATATAATTGATAGGCGCAGCCAGCCGGTAAAAATCGAGGAATTCGTAGTAAATTTTGTTTTCCTTTTCCCCGGTTTTCTTCGGCACAATCCTTGTCACATGGCCTGCAATGGAAACCGCCCCTACGAATTTCATAACGCTGACACGCTTGTTCCCCTCCACAATATAAAATTTATGCATATATTCATAGGCCTTTACTGGCTCCCGGATGCCTTCTTCCAAATGGGAGTCCAGAAGCTTCATCCACTTTGCCGCAAATTCCGTGTCTTCCCGCAGGATGGGCATAAAATTCCCTGCAAAGGAACTGCTCCTTCCAAATGTCTTGGTCCCTACAATCTGCTCAATGGGAATCTGGACCAGCCCAAGGGGCACCTCGGAGTAAGAGCCGCGCTCCGGCAGGATGTCGTCCAATACCTGCAGGATGGGCCGCTCCCCATGGAGCATCCTTGTCTGGTAATCTTTTTTTCCTAGTCGAAACGCTTTGTTGTAGTCTTCTCTTGCCATACTGTCCTCCCAAGATTATGCTGTAATGCTTATGGTTATCATTCTTCTGATTTCTGTCCGGGTTTATCTTACCACAGATTGGCAGAATATTCTATACTTCTTTTTCCAACGCTTACAAGATTGTAGGATTGAACAAAGATTGGAACATAAACTTGGAAAACTCCATCGGCTTTCCTCAAAAGGAATGGATAGGCATACAAAAAGCAGGGATTCCAGCCCTGCAGCTCTGGAATCCCTAACAAACAGTATGTATTTTTGCCTTCGGCCATTCGCGTCATGTTCTAAGTTTATAACTATCCGCAGCGACTGCGTTATTGTTCCTGAAAATTTCTCTGTAGGGCAAATCCTTGAATATAGCAGTGTTAAACATAACCTCACAGGCATATTCATTCTTTCCGGCAGTCTCCTGTGCAAATGACAGTTTCCACTTAATGCCGTTGTTGTATATATATCCATATTCCTCGGAAATTTCCACAACAAATTCCCAGAATTCTATAACAATTGGAGAACCCTTTAGGTTTTGCCCAGCAAAGCCACGGGGTTCTCTGGGGATATCATAAATTTCACATCGGTTGGTCCCCCGGACGGCAGTGGGCATATTGAAAAATTTGGATGTCTGATGGGCAATCCTTACTCCCGGATTGCCAAAAAGGTAATCTACCAATCTGTGGCTGCTTTCAAACCCATGGTCTATGCAGACCTTACTGACAGGATCCATTGGCGGGTTGCCTACCACTATTTCAGAGCGGACAAACTGCAGAATCCCCAGCTTCGGCTTGGATGAAAACTTGCCTTGGTAGGATACATGGAAATCGGCGCCGCATTGGATGGCAAGGCCGTGCGCACTGGTGCTAAAGTCCCCATCACTAGGTTTGATAAGCATGGGGTAAACCTCAATATTGAAACCGTTTTTATCATATGTTTTTTTGTCGTAATAGCACATTTTTGTATGCCCCTTTCCTGAAATATTATGGGGAACGTTCCATAGATCCTAGATAGTGCAGTTCCATTTTCGTGTCGCGGATGAGGAAACCATATTGCAGCTTTGTGCCAGCCTGCCATTTTATTTTTTCTAAATCGCCATCTCCTGCCTGCATATCTTCCATGGTAATTTTGGCGCCCATATAGTATTCCTTTTGGTAAATTCTGTTCTCTGCTGGAAGGGGTTCTTTCCCTGCGGCGATTTTCTCCTGCACTAAGCTTACGCCTTCCTTATCCTGTTCTATCTGTGGATATTTTTCTTCTAAGCCTATGCCTTCTGCCCCGTTCCCTCCTTCCTGCCCAAACAGCGGATAGAGCGGAATCAGCGCATCCCCTGCTTCGAGGGCGTATACCTGTTTTGAGATTTCATAAGGCTCAATCTGGACAACCTCCCCGTCTGGGCAGTCTTCGGAAAAACGGATGCGCATGTTGCATTTTGCCCAGCCGCTGCCTTCTTTTTTGTATAAGATAGGGGCGGTGTATTCCGTTTCACCATCTCTAGTATAGTTTTCTATCAGGCAGAGTATCTGGCCCTTCAACCCCCAGAACGTGTCCTCCATGGGAGCCTTTAAGTAACCCGACTGGTCCAGTACAGTGTCCCCGTCGGCGCTGATAAGGTACGTGCATCCATCTTGGCTTACAGACACGGCTCCATAGGCATTGGCAATCTCATCTTGCTGGCTGGGCGGTATCTCGGCTTTCACTTCCCCGTCCTCCTGCAATGGCTCCTGCCATGGGATTTCCCCTCCTGCTGTCAGGTACTTGATGTAATTCTCCGTGAAGGCCTGATATTTTTCGCAGAACGGAAGGGCTTGGTATATCCTGCCGTCAGTCCTGATTTGGCTGTTATCCCCGCTGGGCAGGTATAGGTTCATTCCGCTGGGTTCCTGCGTGTAACCGCTGCAGGATTTTTTGATAATCATCTGGCCGTATGCGTCCCGTAGTTCCTGATAAAGTTCCTGCAAATCCTCCCCAGATACCTGCCCGGCTTGCCCGCTTTCTTGGCTTGCCTCCTGCGCTCCCGCCATATCCAGTTCCTGAAACGTTTTTGGGAAAGCCGCTTCCAGCAAATGCCAAAGGAAATCCATCACATCCACCTGTTCCGGCATGGATTCTGCCCCCTGCTGCCCAAATCCCTGTATCTGCCCACGGAGCCTGCCCAGTTCCTGATACATCCTTTCGCTGTCTGCATCCTGTGCAGGAAGGATGCTAACCAGCCTGTCAAATGCTTCATGGAACCTGCCATAGCTGCCCATATCGACTAATGCAAGGGTAGTGCGGAACTTTTCCCCCCGATAACATCCCGCAAAAGATTCCAGCATAGCAAGGCCTGCCCGTTTCCCATACGGCCCATCTTCCTCCGGCTCCTTTAAGGACTCCACCCAGCTGTAATCGTAACCATCCTGCGGCTCCAATTCCTCCGAGGCAATGAAATACTCTGTTTTCCCCTGTAAAACGCTTACCATCTCAAGGCTGCCCATCAGGCAGGCGTCCATGCCGATAAAATCAAAGGGCTCCTGATAGGCTGAGAGCTCTAGCCCCTCCTTGAGTTCTAGTAAGCTTAAGGCGGAATACCCAAAATTTTCGTCTTTCCCAAAGCCTTCTATCTGCCCCGCCCCATGGTTCCAGAATATCAGCCCATAATGCTCGGCTGGGTAGGACTGGGTTCCATAATTGATAAAGTCAGCCAAGGTGTCCGCCCGCCCCATATCCCTCATTTCCAGCTCCGTAACCTCCGAAACGCCTGCCCCTGTCATGCAGAACCGCCCATAGCTGCAATCCTCCATCTGGCTGTACTGCCACTGGCTTGCCCCTCCTGCCTCCACCACAATATGGATATCCCTCCCTTCCGGGTCTGCCTGTGCCACTGCCTTCCCTATTTCTTCCAAATCATCCCCGGCTGCGCCGTAGCTGCTCTCCAAATCGCTTCCGTCAAGGTACAGCAGCAAGGTGCTGTAGCCCCGCTCTGCCTGCTGCGGGTATGCCTTACCCTTACTCCCTTCCATCCGGAGAAAGCCGCCAGCCAACAGCGCCGTGCCTGCCAGCAGGGTCCCTGCTGCAAGGAGCCGCATGTTCCGCTTGCCATTATTTGCCATAATTTGCCACCCTATGTATGCCATTCCTGCTATGTTACTGTGGGTTTGCACCCTGTTATCCAGCCATTTACAGCCGGTTCTGGTATCCCCCTTTCCGGCTCCTGCTGCGCATTGCCCGAACATGTTCCCCCGGCACAATGCCAAGCCGTTCCTCTGCTTCCATAAAATACTCCCGTAGGGACGCCTCTCTGGAAAGGTTAATGATATCCTTCCCGCTGCGGCTTACCGGGAAGGCTTCATACATCTGCTCCTCCACCCGCAGGAGGACGGCGCCCATCTGCCGGGTGGCATCCTGCCTTACGGCTTTTTTCATGTTTGCCTTCTGGTAGATTGCCGCATTGTGCCGTTCCATGGCTTCTTTCTGCCGTTTTACAAACTTGAGGTTATCTGCAACTTCATCATAAAGCCCCCTTGCCTCGTCATATGCTGCAATCAGGTCTTTTGTGCCCTGCAGCTCCCCTTCCCTGAACATGCCATTTTTTTCCTGCGCCGCAACGCTCCTCTTAAGGCCTCCCATCACATTTCCAAGTGCAGCCACATTGCCAGACTCCATGCCTGTTTCCAGCACATTTCCCACTTGGTCCAATGCTTTGATCAGGGAAACGTTCATTTCTGCACATTCCTCCAGCGGAACCTGCAGTTCCTCCACATAAGTATCCTGCATGGATCTCATCAGCTGGACGGAAGATGCGATATGCTCCTTTGCCTGCCCTAAGCGCCTGCTGTTCTGGGCTGCCGTGTACTGCCGGTACTGGTACTGCCGCCACGAGCTGCGGAACGAGCCATCCTCAATATGGCTGAGGTCTGAATCCATATGGTCGTTGATTGCGCCAGACAGGACGCCTTGGGAATCTTGCTCCATAGAGGTTTTCCCAATCAGCTTGGAAAAATGGTATTTCTTCCCAAGAGCCACAAAATCAATTTCTGCCCGGAAATACTGTTCTTTTACGCTTGCTTTTGTTTCCAGTTTAATATAATTGACATAAAATAGGGACATTGCCCCTTTGATTACTTCATTCACCGCCTTCAGCACGGATTCTCCCACCTTGCCGGAAATGCTTAAAATCCCTTTTGCCACCTCAAGCGCAGCCGTTGCCACGCCGATTGCCGTATAAATGCCGATTTTTGCCACCTCGTATGCCCCGATTTCCAACCCTTTGGCAATGGCGACAAAAGCTTTTTTCCACCATCTTGCGCGGGAAATTGCCCCTTTACATTCTGCAATTTTCCGATCAAAATAGGCAATCTGCCCATACAGCTCATTGACATGGTCTTGGGCCCTTTGGACCTCCCTTTTTGCATTTCCAATCTTATCCCTTAACCGGTGGATGGCCCCATCAATTTTCTGCGTGACCGCAGCCAGCTTCTCCGTCAGCCCGGAAGTGTCCAACAGGAAGCTGAACTCAAAGTTTGCCGAAGAAAAACTCTCATAATCCACCAGCAAATGCAGGGAAATCCCAAATATACCATATAATTTTGCACATAAATCCACTGAAATTTTCCGGCCCATATAGATGATTCTGGCATCCAGCCGGAACAGCCTTAGGATTTCCACGCTTCCGTCCAGATAAAAAGACACTTCTTTTTTCCCTGCCGAAAGGAAAAATACAATCCCTTCTTGGCTTGGGTTGACAAACTGCGCCAGAAGGCTGCCTTTTGCAATGGGCATTGCCGTGCTGCTGCTTTTCTGGGACTTTGAAGGCCCTACCCGCAAGAACCCTAAGTCAAAGGCTTGGATTTTCGCATAGGCAAGCATGCCCTCTGACTCACGGAAGGAAAACAACACCTCAAACCGCTGTTTGAAAATCTCAACCACGCCACAGATAAAATAGCCCCGCTCCACGGTATATGTCCCAAGGGCAGTATTTTCCATTGCAACATAAAACTGTGCGGCAAGCTGCAAGTTCCCCTTGCTGTCAATATAATAATGGCGCATCCTTTTTTGGTCTGCCAGGTCAACACCTTCCCCGAATGGGGTAATCTGCACCTGCCCCTCCTCCAGCCTTAAGGCATCGCTTGATATGGCGGCATTGAACCGGGAAACCACCGCCGGGACGTCCTTTTTTTCCAGCAGCCCCTTGGGGAACGGGGCCATTTGCTGAAACGGGAGCCCCAGAATCTTGATAAAATCCAAGGCTTCTATCCCATCCACATGCTCCCCCATCAGGTTGTCCACCAAGATTGGGATGGAAATGTCGCTGATGGCTGCAGAAAGGAGCGTTGGCTCTACTGCAGTTCCGACTGTTTTGAGCATAACTGCCCCAAAAATCTGGATATTCCTGATATAAAGGGAACTGTACAGCCCAAACTCAAGCCCCTTTCCCATCTGCACCATCAGGCAGGTATCCCCAATGGAAAATGGGCCAAATAAGGCAACCGGCCGCTCCACATGAGCCAGCGCCTCCAGACGGAAGGCGTTCTGTGCCACGCCGCAGTCCACGGTAAATTCCATCCCCCTTAAGTAAGGGAACACAAAGGTGCCTTTGATGACAAACTGCATGGCCTTGCCAAAAGACAGCAGGAGATATAAATTGCTGCTCTCCACAAAGCCTGTCTGAATCTTTGGCAGCGCCACCATACAGGTAACCGTGCCCTTTGCCGTGCCAAGGTACAGCTCCGTATAGCGGACTCCAAATAAGCCCCTTATCCCTCTGCAAAATAGGCTGTCCCCCTCAAAGCTTACCTGCGCATATAGGATCATTGCGCTGGCCTCCATCTGGCTGGGGACCTGCTTCATCTGTCCCCTTCCCCCAAGCATGGATTGCAGCAAATACGTGCCCCCTGTCTGGGCGTAAAACAGAAACTCCCAAACCCCGAAAAAACCTGCAATTTTTTCCAGCATATCCCTGACCATGCCAACGAAACCGGGCTTTTCCGGCCGCGGCTGCTCCCCTGTAACTGCAAAGGAAAACAGCAAGGCCAAAGTCCCAGATCTCCTTACCATCTTGAAAGAAACTGTATTGTCCTCCACTTCCAAGGCCAAGCAGCCGTCATGGTAAGAAACGGACAGTTCCTGCGGGCAGTACTCCGGGAGCAGGGAATCCGCAAGGCTTTTGACATCCTCCGGCAATGTCCCACTATTTGTTTTTTCTGCAAATCCCCTTGAAACGGCATCAGACAGGCTTTTTCTGACCCAATCTACTTTTCCGTAAAATGCAGCCTTCCCATTTTGGCTGCCCAGCACGATATGGGAGGGGCAGCTTAGGATATTCCCTTCTGCCGATATGCTGCAGGAAATCTGCTGTTTTGCCATAATCTGACTCGCTCCCTTTGCTTTTGTAGGTTATGGCGGCTGCATGCCAAAACGTCAATTTATACCAGAAAAGCCGCCAAACTAGCTGTTTTACTACGCGCCCTTAGCCTTCTTCTTTCTGTTCCACAATTTCGGCAGGGGCGTCCAGATATTCGTCAGCCGTTATGAGCTGCATCTTGTCAACCACCTTTTTCCGGCTGGTGTTCCAGACAGAAAGCGACAGGTTCGATACATCTACAATCTGTGCGATTTCCTTGGGAATCAAACCCTCTGTAATGACCTGAAGCTGGAAGGCATATTCCAAAACATTGTCCTTTGGGTCTGCCCCTTTTCGGATATACAAGTATGCCATGTTCAGCTTGACAATAATCTTGCTCAAGTCAAAGCCGCTGCTGCCTGCCTGAAGCCCTGCCAGAGTATCCGTTAAGTCCTTTTCCATGTCCCCAGTGTCTGCCTCTGAGCCAGAATTATTTACCAGTTTCTTGATGTCCTCAATGACTTTCGGGATGGAAATGCCGCTGTCTGCTTCCTGTACGGTTGGGATTAGCAGCACCGCATACCCATCTTCCCCCTTTTTCTCATAGGCTGCATGTAATTTTGTCCCAATTAATGAAAAATCAATCCCTATCAATGCATTTAAATCACTCATCCTGTTCCCTCCTTTTGTAGGTTCCCTGCCAGTTCCTGTAACAATATAGGCTTATTTTAAAGCATCCGCCTTGTTTTTGTAACTTACTTATATGAAAAAAACAGGGCGCCAAGCCAGTGGCAGCATGGCATGGTTGGTTTGGCTGATTTTTGCCCTGAAATAGGTAACCTACATATTTGTAAGTTATAATTTGGATGGATTTTCTATATGATATACATAGTATTATACAAGAGGGAGGAATAGCATGATATCATTTGAACCATTTTGGGACATGTTACATGAACAAGGGATAACGACGTACGACTTAGAATATACCTACGAATTCAACCCGGCGGAAATCAGCCGTTTGAAACATAACCATAATTTCACCCTGCAATTCATAAACCGCCTCTGTTGCATGTTCCATTGCCAGCCAAGCGATATCCTGACTTACATAGATGCAGAAGACCGGAAAAAAAAACTGTGGCCCTTACCGCTAACTAGTGTAGTGTATCATTCACTTAAGCCAAATAACGCTGAATAAGGCGATGCAGTGGCATCGTCGATTGAAGCCAACGCAGCAGATGGAAATCCAGACAAGTTAGCAAGCCTTCTTTCCTTACGGGTTACTATAGTCAAATGCCCCGCCGCAAGCTGACGGGGCATCAAACTTGCAGCGCGGCTGTTTGGCTCGTTGCTTGCAGGAATAAATGTATCAATAACCGTAAGAAAAGCCAAACCCTTTCAGGAATTTTTCTTTTTCAAAATATAATTCAGTACCCCACCGATTACAATAATTGCAACAGCGACGCATAACACCCTTTTTGCCGCCTCTTGGGGCAGCTCGTTTTTGCTCCCCACAGATTCCCGGTAAAAGAATAACTGGTAATGGACTTCCACAGGGCTCCCCATGGCAGTGGTGTCCGCAATGGCATCCATCCAGCCGTCCCAGCAAAGGACCGGGATTTCAAAAACAGAATTCATCCCTTCTTCGCTCAAATTATCATAATGCCTGCCGTCCACCACCATATAGTCATAATTGGGGCTGCTCCACTGGATGCGGGCAACCGGGACGCCGTCTTTTACCGTCAGCAGCGTCGGGGATGTGACAGAGGCTTTCCCGCTGCCCCCAGCCAGCTCCACAGATACGCTGTATTCCCCATCCTCCGGGGCAAATGCACACAGGGAAAGCAGTGACAGGAGGGCAAACAATGCCGCCGCTGCTTTTGCCCTGCCCATTTTGCCGCAATTTTTTCGCCTTACATATCTATTCAACATCTCTTTCACTTCACGCCCCCATTAAAGATTCTGTTTCCGGTAAACAAACCACAGCCCAATTGCCGCCAGCACAGCCAGATAGGCAAGCAGCACAAAGATCCCTGACGGGTCCCAGGCTTCCCCATAAGCGATATGCCGCACAATGCTGCTGGTTTCCGACAATGGCAGGATGCCCACCGCATTCCGGATGCCCCTGGGCATGTTTTCTGTGGAAAAGAATGTATTGCACAGAAAAGCCATGGGCATAATCAGATAATTGGAAAACCTTGGCACATCTGCATGGTTCCTTGCCAAAAAGGAAACCACTACCCCCAGCGCAGAAAATACAGCGCCGTTTAAAAACAGCACCAGAACCGAAAACCCGTTAAAAATAAGGCCGGTATGTATTGGCCATACCAGCAGCAAAATAATGCCGCCTGCATACAGGCCCCTTAACGAGCCCGCAATCATCTGCCCCACCATAAACTGCCACAAAGGCGTTGGGGATATCATCACCTGGTCAAAGGCCTTTTCGTACAGCCTTTGGACATTCAGGTTCTGGGCAACCGCATTAAAGCTCCCATTCATCGTTGTTAAGGACACTACCCCCGGGATCAGGTAATGGAGATAGGGCACCCCATGGGACACGGTCTGGATGCCCAGCCCAAACACTAACAGGTACATCAGGGGCGCAATCATGGCAGCCAATGTGATCTTATAAAAATCCCTGCGGAATTCCACCCATTTTTCCCATAAAATCGTAACAATTCCCATGGCCCTACCCATTCCTTTCTTTTATTGGCCGGGGCACGCCTGCTTCTTCCCGGTTGGCCCGTTCCACAAATACGTCCTCTAACGTCGTATCCCGGAGCTGGAAGCTGCCATCCGTCCGGGCAGCAAATTCCAGCGCTTCTTCCTTTGCGTGGAAATAATGGGTAACTGTCTTGCCCGCCTTGGTTTCATCCACTGCAAACCGCCCCAGCCCATGGATAAAATTTTTTGGGGTGCCAATTTCTTCAATCTTCCCCCGGGCCATCATGGCTACCCTGCCGCACAGGTTTTCTGCTTCTTCCATATAGTGGGTGGTAAGCAGAATTGTCAGGTTTTTTCCATTGAGCTGCTTGAGCAGGTCCCACATCTGCCTCCTGGACACGGCGTCCATCCCTGCGGTGGGCTCGTCCAGCAATAAAATTTCCGGGTCTGTCAAAAGCGCCCTGCAGACCATCAGCTTCCGCTTCATCCCCCCGGACAGCTTCCTTACGGTCCGCTTCCGGGCGTTAGCCAGCCCGCAGAATTCCAGAAGCTCCTGGCTTTTCCTGCGTATTTCCTTCTTGGGCATGTAATAGAGCCGGCCCTGGTATTCCATAATTTCATCCATATTCATGTCCTGCCGCATGGAATATTCCTGTGTAATTACGCTGATTTTCCGTTTCAGGTCGGTCCGTTTCCTTGTCAGAAGCTCCCCATCCACCCAGATTTCCCCATGGGTGGGCAGAAGGAGCGTTGACAGCATACTGATTGTCGTGGTCTTCCCTGCCCCATTCAGGCCCAGGAGCCCAAAAAATTCCCCCGTTTCAATGCGCATATTGACGGAATCCACCGCAGTAAACTGGTCGAATTTTTTCGTCAAATTCTTTAACTCAATCATGGCTGCTCCGTTTCCTTTGAGATAATCAGGGAATAATACCCTGCAGTATCCGGTATTTCATCTACGTGGAAATACACCTGCTCTTTGCTTGTCCCGCAGTTTTCTATCATCACCGCGTCACGCCCGCTCTTTTTTAAAATTTCTTTCACCTGGTGCATCTTGCTCCCGGACTTCATCAGGACGCAGGTCCCGGAATCCGGCAAGGTTTCTGACAACTTATGGATTGCCGGGAAAATATGGATGGGCTCGTTCCATATGGCGAGGGGCATATTCATCCTGGCCGCTGCTGCGCAGAAGGATGGGATGCCGCTGACTAGCTGCGTCTGGAACCCGTCTTCCTCCACCAGCTTCTGGATGTAGGTAAACGTAGAATAGACAGCAGAATCCCCCAGCGTAAGGAACACAACGTTTTTCCCCTGTTTTAAATACCCTTCCACAAGAGCCGCGCCCTCCCGGTGGCATCTTTTCTGTTCTTCCTTGTCATGCGTCATCGGCATGTAGACAGGCAGGAGCTGTTTCCCTGCAAGCTCCGGGACTGCCGCCGCTGCAATCTGGTATGCGACAGTTTCCCTTGGCTCCTTTCCCGGCAAGGCAATTACTTCATTTTCCTTAATCAGCTTCACGGCCTTTAAAGTCATAAGATCCGGTTCCCCAGGGCCTACCCCCACTCCATACAATATTCCATCCATAGATATTATAACCTCGCTTCCTATATTCTTCCGTAAACGGCCCTGCTTCACCCATTGGCTGGCTTTCCCTGCAGGGCTTTGATGACTGCATCATAATTTTCCGGCTGGTGTGGAAAGGTGCAGCCAGTACAAATCTTTAATTGTTTCCCGTCCTTTTCCTTAAAGGCAGGGGTTCCCAGGCAGGCTTCCCTTGGGTACAGGGGGCAGTAGCAAAATAAGCAGTTAAATCTTTCAAGCCCCTGATGGCAGGGAAAATACTTGCACGCCCGGTTTTCAAAAAAACGGTGTGAATGTCCCTCCTGGTTCCTTTCGCTTCGTCCTGGCATAAATCCCACTGGGGCTGCACCTCCTGCCCTGCCCATCTTTTCCTTATATTTTTCCGCTTTTGCCACAAATGCCTGGGCAAAGGCAGGGTTGGACGGGTAATACAGATGGGGGAACCCCATCCAGCAGTCCCCATGTTCAACTACGCAGGGGTATTCCCTGGAGGCCGCCGGCTTTATGGCTGTCACATCCGCCCCATTCCCGGTGCTGTCATAGTAGTGGAATTCATGCCCTTTGATAAATTCCCCTTCCGGCAGGAAATTGCCCTTTTTTTCCTGAAGCTGGATATACCCAAACCGGACCAGCTTCCCGGTGTAAAAGCATGTGCCGGGAAGGACGCCTGCCATTTCATAGCGTGCCCCTTCCTTGTCTGTGAGGGCGGAATGCAGGTACATAAAGCCACCGCACTCTGCCACAATGGGCATGCCGCTGGCTGCCGCCTGCCTGACTGCTGCGCGGATGCCGGAATTTCCGCTGAGCTCCTTTGCATACAGCTCTGGATACCCGCCGCCAATGAGAAGGGCATGGCACCCTTCCGGCAGCTTTTCATCCCGCAGCGGCGAAAAATAAGATATCTTGGCGCCGTATGCTTCCAGCAAGCGGATATTGTCCGCATAATAAAAACAAAACGCTTCGTCCCTTGCCACAGCAATCACTGCCCTTTCCGCTGCTGCCCCAAAAGAATCCGTTTTTGAAGCTTCCAGTTCTCCGGCGCTTCCTGCAATTTCCATAATTGCCCCAAGGGACACGGTTTTTGAAACCTCCTCTGAGGCCGCCCTGAGTTTTTTCTGGATATCCTCCAGTTCATCCGGAAGGACAAGGCCCAAATGGCGGCTCCCTATCTGGTATTCTGCCCGTTCTGGCAAAAAACCTGCCACTTTTATGTGAAATTCCTGTTCCAGCAGCGGTTTTATGGTTTCATAATATCCCTTTGACACCCGATTGAGCACCACGCCTTTAATCAGGCGGCTCTTATCATAGGCAAGGAACCCTGCCACCAGGGGCAGGAGAGAATTCCCCATCCCCTTTGCATCCACAACCAACACAATCGGGGTCCCTGTCACCTCCGCCAGATGGTAGGAGGAGCCTTCCTCCCGGATGCCCCCCAGCCCGTCGTACAGCCCCATGACGCCTTCCAGGACTGCAGCATCCTTATGCTCCACATGGCTGGAAAAAAGCTCCCTTGTCCCTTCCTCCCCGGTAAAGAAGGTGTCCAGATTTTTAGATGGGACCTGGATGGCTTTTTCATGGAACATGGGGTCAATATAATCCGGCCCGCATTTGCAGGAAACTACCTGCAAACCTTCTTTTTTTAACATCTGCAGCAGCGCGCATACCACGGTTGTTTTCCCGCTCCCGCTTTTTGGGGCGGCAACCATTACCCTTTTTATCTTCATGCAGATACCATGCCTTTCTGTTCTGTCGGCAAAACCTCCCAGGCAAAACCGCCGGGATGCCATCAGCCGCAAAACTGGAATGCGCAGATAAAAATTGGATTTTCAGACCGTACTAAATGGTAATTCCCTGTTTTTGATACCCTGTTTACCTGTAATTGTATGGCTTCTTCCTCTTTTATCCCATCCATTGCCAGAACCCCGTTCAGTTCACAGATGGTTTCCATGCTGATTGCATTGATAACCACCCGCATTTCCGGGTTAATCCGCCTTAAGGTTTCCAATATTTCCTTTAGCCTGCCGCCGCTGCCCCCTATGAAAGCATGGGTCGCCGCTGGCAGGCCAATAAGCCCTTCCGGCGCTTCCCCTTCTATGGCTGTGATATTCTGCAGGCCGTGCTTCGCCTTATTTTTTTCAATCAGGGAAATCCCTGCTTTGCTGCGTTCTATGGCATACACCTGTATCCCGTCGGACAAGGCTGCCGCTTCTGCCGCAATGGAGCCTGTCCCGCTGCCAATATCATACAGCACCGCCCCCTCCTCTAACCGGAGCTTGCAGATGCTGACTTCCCGTACTTCCTCCTTTGTCATAGGGACCTTGTCCCGGATGAAGGCTCCGTCTGCCATGCCGTGGGACAGTTTCTTTCTGGCGGCATTGGGGTTTTTAATAAAGCAAGTGTACAGGCCTTCCTCCTGTAACCCACAGCATTCGAGGGGGGTATGCTTCTCAATCTTCTGCCCCTCATAAGACAGGCGGTACCCTGTCGTCACCTCGCATTCTGCCAGCCCGGACTCCAGCAGTGTCTTTCCCAGCCAGTTTACGTCCTGTACGCCGGAGGTCAGCAGGAAGGTTTTGGGGCTGGTTTGGATCCTGCGGGCAAGGCCCGGCATTTTTTTCCCATGGATGCTGTAAATGGCTGCATCCTGATAGCTTTCCCCAATGCATGACGCCAAATAGGACACCGACGAAATGCCCGGAAAAATCCGCACGGCTGCCTTGAGCCGCCCTTCCCTGATCTCTTTTCCAAGGGCTTCATACAGGGGCTGGCACCCACTGTAAAACCCGCTGTCCCCGGAAAAAAGGACGGCTGCTTTCCTGTGTTCCCCGGAACTGTTTTTCTCCTGTACAGACTGCAAATAAGGGATGATCTGCCCTGCCTGGTAGTAGGGGCGCTTTTCTGCTTTTGTGCAGAACCCCTCTAACAGCCTTCCCGCCCCCAGCAGGATGTCCGCCCCGTTTATTGCCTGTTCCACTTCTTTTGTCATGGAATTTTTACTACCCATGCCAATGCCGGCTAACGTTATCTCCATTTGGGGGCCGGATTGGGCCAGAATCTTTTTTCCGCAGATTTCTTCCAGTTTATGGCATAACTGGGCAAAGCTGCAGCCCCCGTGTTCTTCGGGGCATCCGATTACAAATACCTGCGTCCCCGTATTCCTTGCGGCTTCCAGCTTTTCCGGGTAGCCGCCGGCCCTGCCGCTTTCTTTCGTTACCATACAGGAAATCCCGTACTGGCGGATTACCGCTTCATTCAGCTCTGCCGTGAACGGGCCCTGCATGGCAAGGATCCGTTTCCCATAAATCCCCTGGCTTTCACAGAGGGAAATGCTTTCCACGCTGGGCAGAACCCTTACATACAGCCTGTCTTTTACTTTTTCCGAACGGCAATAGACAGGCAGCTCCTTGCTGCCGGTAGCCAGAAGGATATTGCCTTCTATGCTTTCCAGCGCCTTTGCACAGGCTTCATTTGTTTCAAAATAGGAAATGCCGTCCCCTTCCTGCGGGGCTTGTTCCCGTTTCAGCCGCAGGTAAGGGATCCCTTCCCCGCGCCCAAGCCCCTCCAGCCCTGCCTTTATATTGGCTGTGACTTCCTTTGCAAAAGGGTGGGTGGCGTCCACCACTGCGGCAAACTGCCCCTCCTGCAGGAATCCGGCTATTTCCTCCCGGCCCATCCTTCCCCGGCGCACGCTGGCATAAGGGTTGGGCTTTAGGGAAATTTCCCCATATTCCGTTGCCACGCAGACGGTATGGGAAATCCCTGCCCCGGCAAGGGCTTCCGATAATTCCCTTCCTTCTGTCGTCCCTGCAAATATCAATATTCCTTCCAATTCCTTATCCCCATTCCATTTTCTTCTCTCAGATGCCATTGCGGCTGCCAGCAGGCCCTTTTGCTGCCCGTTCCGACGGATAGCCCCGTTTTGTAATTAATTTCCCATCCACAATTTCAGACGTAGAATTCCCAATGAACACCGTGGTAAACATATTTACCTCTTTGTCCCTTAGCTCCTGTAACGTGCATACGGACGATTCCGTCCCTTCCCGCCCTATATTTTCCACCGTCCCGCAAGGCCGCCCGGGCTCTATTCTGCCAAGCAGAATATCGCAGGCCCTTGCCAGGTAATCCTTGCGTTTCCGGCTGGAAGGGTTGTAGAGCACAATGGCAAAATCCCCTTCCGCCGCTGCTTTTAGCCTTTTTTCAATCTTATCCCAGGGTGTCAGCAGGTCGCTTAAGCTAACCACGCAAAAGTCATGGTTCAGCGGCGCGCCTAAAAGGGCTGCCCCGCTGCTTGCCGCAGTAATTCCCGGAATTACAACAAGTTCCGTTTCCGGATAAGCTTTCCCAATTTCATACATCAGGGACGCCATGCCGTAAATCCCGGCGTCCCCGCTGCAGACAAGGGCTGCCTGCTTCCCTTTTTCCGCTTCCTCAAAGCACATCCTGCACCGTTCTTCTTCCTGGCGCATAGGCGTGGACAGCAGTTCCTTCCCCCGGAACCGTTCCCCCAACAAGTCCAGATACACCGTGTAGCCGATAATCACATCGGACTGCTCCAAGGCTTCCAGGGCATCCCCCGTCATCAGCCCTTCCCTGCCGGGCCCCATCCCTACAATATAAATTTTATGCTCCATAAAAACATACCCTCCATTCCCTTTTCGCAATTGCAATTGTCATCCCGTCTTCCGCATACTTCGGAAGCGCCAGCGTGCCTTTTTTGCCGGAGCCTCCAGCCCCGCAGCCAGCTCCCTTCCCGCGCCCTGCCCCGGGCTCCCACAGTTCCTCGCAGGCTTTCAGCGCCGCCCTTTCACAGACATTGCCGACCCCTACCTGCGACAGGACAAAGGGCGACTCCTGAAACGTTCCCTGTACCTGCTGTAATTCCTCCGCCGTATACGTCAGGAATAAAACCCCTTCTTTCTGGCACCATCCTACCAGCCCGGGCTCACCGCTTTTCTGGGAAACAGAAGCAAGGGCAAGCACCTGCGTGGCAGAAATCCCAAGTTCCCTTAGTTTCCTCTGGACCAGGCCATTGAGCTCCTCCATGCTTTTTCCCTTCCTGCAGCCCATCCCTATCACATATTCCCTGGGGTGCAGCAGGACAGACGCATGGAATTCCCCCTTTTCGGAAGTAACTACAATGTCAGCCCCGCTGGCAGGGGGATACGGCACAAGCTCTACCCCTTCCGGCACGGAAGCCAGTTCCCCGGCCTTCCCTTCCTCAAAAAAGCTGTGCCCCGGCTCTATGGACATGGTAAGGGGTTTCCCTGCCAGAACTTTTGAGGAAACCTTCACAATCCCGCTTTTATCTGCAATGGAACAGCCATTCTCCTTGGCAAATATATCCACCGCAAAGGCCTGGTTCAAGTCTGTAGCCGTGGTAACCACAGGCGCTGCGCCTGTTTTCCCAGCTAAATAGGCAGCAATCCTGTTGGCTCCGCCCATATGCCCCGATAAAATTGGGATAATATAGTTTCCTTTCTCGTCCATGACGAGCACCGGCGGATCGTGCAGCTTGTCCGTAAGGTAAGGCGCAATTGCCCGGACTGCAATGCCGCAGGCCCCAATGAACAGCAGGGCATTCCGCTCCTGCATCTGCCCCTTTGCCCACTCTCCCACGGAGGTTTCCACAGGCAGCACGCCAGAACCGGGCCTTTCCTCCATGCAGGCCTTGCATTTCGTATAGAAGCAGGCGGTAAGCCCCCCGTCTGCATCCTGCGCAAGCAGCCCTGCAATCTTCTGGGAAAGCCGCATTCCCTGCCCCGTAAAGCTTATAATGCTTATCCTCATCCCTGTTCTGCCCCTCCGCACTTTGCCGCCCGGAACCCAGTGGAAAAATCAGGGGCATACAGCCTTGATTTCCCATAATTCTGGTGGGCAATCACATCCCCTACCAAAATCAGGGCTGTGGAAGTAATGCCATGCTCCACGGATGTCTGGTGCAGGGTTCCCACTGTGCAAAGATATGCTTCTTCCTCCGGCCATGTGGCCTTATAAACAAGGGCCGCCGGCGTGTCCTCCCGGTAGCCCCCGGCAATCAGCCGCCGGCTGAGCTCCTCCGCCATCCCTGCACTCAGATAAATTGCCATAGACGCCTGATGGGCGGCAAAGCTTTCAATGCTTTCTTTCTCAGGGACTTTCGTCCGCCCTTCCATCCTTGTAATCACCAGGGACTGGGAAACGCCTGGGAGGGTATATTCCAAATTCAGGGATGCCGCCGCCCCAAAGCAGGCGCTTACCCCCGGGCAGCTCTCATATGGGATCCCGCGCTGCTCCAGCTCATCCATCTGTTCCCTGACTGCCCCGTAAATACTTGGTTCCCCGGTATGGAGCCGGACTGTGGTTTTCCCTTCCGCTTCCGCGCGGCAGATTAACTCAATGACTTCCCCTAATGTTAATTTCGCGCTGTTATGCACCTCGCAGCCTTCCCCTGCATAGGCAAGCAGCTCCGGGTTGACTAAAGAGCCGGCATAGATTACCACGTCTGCCTGCCCTAACAGCCGCATCCCCCGGACTGTAATCAAATCGGCTGCCCCTGTTCCTGCTCCAACAAAATAAACCATTGTTCCGCCTCCCTGCTTTTTGCCAATTCCCCAAACCCATTGGCATATAATATACAATCTGCTTCCATCCTGCCCCCGGCACGGCGTTCCATATAGTAGCAAACACGCTCCGCAACCCGGTCCATGACATGCTGTAATTTCCCGCTTTCCTTTAAGATAGGGATTGCTTCTTCAGTAGTGGCGCAGTCCAAAACCTTACAGATTTGGCTGGGATCCACCTGTTCCTTTATGGCGCAGGCGGCAAGAAGCTCCATCCTGCAGTCCGCTTCCCTGGAATGGGTGTTCATAATCCCCCCGGCCACCTTAACCAGTTTGCCCACATGGCCTGCCAGAAGCATTTTCTGAAACCCCAGCCCCACCGCCATGTCAATTGTTTCCCCTATAAAATTGCTGCACTTTATGCTCCTGTCTAAATCATATCCATACGTTTCCCTCATAAAATCCAAGCCGTAATTCCCCGGTGAAACGGCAACGTAACGAAACCCCATTGCCCTTCTCTGGCGCAATTCTGCCTGAATGGTATCTAATAATGCCTGACTGCTCATAGGCTCCACAATGCCGCTGCTCCCTAAAATAGAAATGCCCCCCACAATACCAAGCCTTGGGTTAAAAGTATTCCTGCCCAATTCTTCCCCTTTTGGCACGGAAATCTCAACCTGCAGGCTTCCCCTGTAATCCACAGCCCTGCAAACCTCCAGCACTTCTTTCGTTATCATTTCCCTTGGGACGCGGTTAATGGCAGCATTGCCGACAGGCTGGTCAAGCCCTGGCCTTGTCACCCTCCCCACGCCTTCTCTGCCATCAATCAGGATCTCCTGCTCCTGCCCCTGCCCATACAGGCAGGAAACCTTGGCATACACCCATGCGCCTGTTGTAACATCTGGATCGTCCCCGCCGTCCTTTTCCACGGCGCAGGCCACCGTATGCTCACTGCGGCTAATGTCCAGAATCTTTGCATGGTATTGGATGCCTTTTGGCGTTTCTATGGAAATTTCTTTCTTCTCCCGCCCCGTCAGCAGCATATAGGCAGCCGCCTTTGCCGCCGCTGCCGCGCAGCTTCCGGTTGTAAACCCGTATCTCATCCTGTTTTTCCTTTCAAACCAGCGCCAGCATTGCCAGCAGGCACAATATTTCACACGTCCATGCAGCGGCGTACAGCAGCCGGTTCGCCCGCTTGATGTCCTCATATCCTGCCTGGCGCAGTGGGTCCCCAATATAGGGCTTTTTGACGGTTTTGCCAAAATAGCTGGCGTCCCCTGCAAGCTGTATCCCAAGGGCTCCGGCGCACACCGCTTCTGTCTGGGCGGAATTGGGGCTTGCATGGTTCCTTCTGTCCCTCTGGTAGATTGCCCATGCCCCTTTCCCGGAAAAACCGCTGCCCATCAAGCAAGCGGAAAAGGCCATCAGGCAGGCGCTGATCCTGGAGGGGATAAAATTCATAACGTCGTCCAACTTTGCGGCTGCCCTGCCAAAATACAGGTATTCCTCATTTTTATACCCTACCATGGAATCCATGGTGTTCACCGCCTTATAAAAAAACCCCAGGGCCGGTCCCCCCACTGCAAGGTACAGCATGGGGGCGATTACCCCGTCAGAAGTATTTTCTGCTACCGTTTCGACAGCCGCCTTTGCAACCCCTTCTTCATCCAGGCATTCCGTATCCCTGCCCACAATCATGGAAACTGCATGCCTTGCCTGCTGTAAGCTGCCCTCCTTTAACGCCTGGTACACTTTCATGCTCTCTGTTTTCAGGCACTTGGCTGCCAGCGCCTGATACGTCATTACGGCTTCTGCCGCTATCCCCAAATACGGATGCAGCCCATAGGCCAAAAGCAGCAAAGAAACCGTCACAGCCCCAGTGCTGGCAAGCACAAGGAACACAAGCCCTGCCCCCTGCCAGAGTTCCACGGCAGGGTTTATTGGCCCCTGCCCTGCTTTCCCTTTGCCGAAACGGCGTATTTTCTGCCCTGCCCCTGCTATCAGCTTCCCAATCAGCCGGATTGGGTGGGGCAGCCAGTAAGGGTCCCCAAACAGCAAATCCAGGAAAAATCCCAGGGCAAACGCAATCATATGGTATTTCATATCTCTGTTACAACCTCAATCTGAATCTTAACCTTCCCTGTTACATGTTCCTCCTGCCACCCCATCCTGCACAGGTATCCCCTGCCGTTTTTGGCCTGGCAGCTAAAATATTCCCTGCCGCCAAAGGAAGAAAGCAGCGCCATAATTGTCCCCCCATGGAGGACAGCCCCAGCCTGGGCAGGCCTGCCGCCCTGCCGCCCTGCCATCCTTTCCAGTTCCCTGCACAGGTTCCCCAGCCCTTTTTCACAGCGCAGGATAAAACTGTCCCTGTTTTCCCCCTCCGGAAAATCCAGGATCCCGCCGCTTTGCACCCATGCCTGATACCGGGCGTCCCCCTGCAGTTCCTTATAATTCTTATATTCAAACCTGCCAAAATCCATTTCTTCCCATTCCGGGATAAGGATGGGGACAAGCTGGGGATAGAGGATATCTGCAGTTTCCACGCACCTTTTCATCGGGCTGGAAAACAGGCAGCCTACCTCTGGGTAACAGCCATTGGCTTTTTGGGACAGCAGCCCCTGGATCCCTTCTGGGGAAAGGGATTCGTCCGTTTTCCCCAGATACCTCCGTTCCCTGTTCGCCCGGGTTTCCCCATGGCGGACCAGCGCAAGCGTCACTTGATTTTCTGCCCAATCCCGCATATGACCCGTTCCACCTCCTCAGCCCTTTGGGCAAGCAGGATAAGGATCCTGCCTACCCGTTCCCGGTACTCCCGTTCCGCTGAGCCTGCCGGGACAATCCCATTCCCAACTTCGTCGCAAATAATGATGCAGTCCCCATAAGCGTCCAGCAAGCCGGAGATTTCCTCCTCCGGGCAGCCTCCTTCCGATATGCGGCTTTTCACCCACTGATGGAAATGGTTGACTACCAACTGCTTCCCCTGCAAGCTGCCAGGTTCCGGCCAAGCCCCGTCTAAGGCCACGGGCTCCTGTAACTTGTATTTTGAAAATACATACTCTAATTTTCCCTGGGCATATCCGCCTATTACTAATTTCATTTTTCCCTAACCCCTAATTCCATGCTGAATTATGCCAATGCAGCCCAATCTGGGCCACCGCCGCCGCCACCGCCATGCAGCCTTCGCAAAGGACGACAAAATATCCTGACGTATCCCCGGAAACCCCGCCAAATTCCTTCTTGCTGCGGTAATAGTAGTAAACAAGCACCAACACAGCGGCCGCTGATACCGACAGCCCTGCGGGAACCGACAGCCAAAGCATCCAGCCCACGCATGCCATCCCCTGCAGGTATAAGGAGCCCTTCACAATGTTTTTCTGGGAACTGTCTGCAAACTGGAACAGCATCCCATCTTTTTTTGCCAATGGGAAGGAAACTACGCTGATCCCGCAAAGGCACCGGGACAGGAAAAAACCGCCGCACATGATTTGGAGCAGTACGCCCTTAAGTTCAGAAAACGCCCCAAAAAATACCGCCCCATAGGCCACCAGCATAATTACCGCAAAGGCGCCGATATGGGAATCCTTTAAAATCTCCAGTTTCCGTTCCCTTGGGCTATAGGAGTGCAAGGCGTCCATGGTATCCATAAAACCGTCCAGATGGATTCCCCCTGTAATGATCAGCGGGACCGCTGCCCCCACAGCAGCGCGGCACAGCTCCCCAACGCCGGTTCTGCCGCAGAAACCATCCCAGAAATAAACGCATCCCCCAACCACTGCCCCTACCCATGGGAAAAAGCAAAAAATATACTTCATGTCTTCTTCCTCCCATGGGAACTGGGGGACTGGTATTTTTGAATACATGGAAAACGCTATAAAAAAAGATTTTATCGCCTTCATGCCTGCCCCTTCCAATTCAGCCCCTGTTTCAAAACCACTGGAATCCCCGCCACTACTTCCACCACATAATCGGCCGCTTGTGCAAGGGCCCGGTTAATCCGCCCCATTGCGCGGATATATTCCATAGTTGCCGGATCATAACAGATGCCGTCTTCAAATACATTGTTGCTTACCACCACCAAATGCGCCGTTTCCTTCCCCAGCAGCCCAACCCCCTGGATCACCTGCTCCGCTGCCTGCGCCCCTGGCTTTGCTTCTGGCTGCTGGAACATTTCATTTGCCGTCAGGTTGGAAATGCATTCCAGCAAGGCAACTCTTTCCCCTTCCTCCATGCAGCCTACCGCTTTTTGGATTTCTGTTGGCTGCTCAATGGTAAGGAAACCTTTGCCCCTCCGCAATGCCCGGTGGCGTTCTACCCGCTGTTCCCCTTCCCTGCCAAACACCTGCATGGTGGCAAGGTAATATTTTTTCGCCGCAGGGGAGGAAAGCGAAACTGCCAGTTCCTCCGCATAGGAAGATTTTCCGCTCCCGCTCCCGCCAATCACCAGTGCCATCATACTTAAAACCTCTTATACTGCTCTATCTGGATATCTGAAAAAGAAGTTTTCCCCCGGTATACACACATTGCCAGTTCCAGCAGGGACATCATCATAACCGCCCCCGTCCCTTCCCCCAGCGCCATGTTCCCATCTATCACAGGCTCTATCCCCATCCCATGCACCATTTTTTCCACGGCTGGTTCTTTCCCTTTATGGGAAGGGATCAGGTACTGCAGGGTTCCCGGCGCCAAACGTTCTGCAAGGAACCCTGCTACCATGCTGATAACCCCGTCCAAAACCACTGGGATATGGAATATCGCCCCGCCGATGCAGACCCCGGCAAGCCCTGCAATGTCCAGCCCGCCGACGGTTTCCAAAATAGTCAGGGGATCCGCCCCGTAAAGCTGGTACGTTTCTATTGCTTCTGAAATGACCTGCTTTTTATGCAGTAATTTCCCGTCGCAAAGCCCTGCGCCCCGGCCAGTCACTTCATCCGCCCCGCAGTTTAACAAGGCCGCCGCCACTGCGCTGCTGGTGGTGGTATTCCCAATCCCCATTTCGCCTGTGGCAAGCATCCGGTAGCCCTTCTGCTTACAGCCCTCCACGATTTCTATGCCGGTAAAAATTGCCTTTAGGGCTTCTTCCTGCGTCATGGCTGGTTCTTTCCTGAAATTCCTGGTGCCATTGCGGACCTTGCGGGAAAGCACCCCTGCGATTTCCCCCTCATAATTTATCCCAATGTCAACGGGGATGGTGTCCGCCCCTATGGCAGCCGCCATTTTCCCTACGGAAGAAATGCCCCCCGCCATCTCCCTTGCCACTGCCAGCGTCACTTCCTGCCCTGCCTGGCTGATGCCTTCCTCCACAATCCCATTGTCCGCGCACATAATGATAACGGCTTTTTTTGAGATATCCACGTCTTCGGTGCCCTGGATTGCGCCTATCTGCGCCGTAAGCTCCTCAAACCGCCCCATGCCGTCCAAAGGCTTGGCAATGCCGTCCCAGTTCTCCTTCACTTTTTGGTAGGCTGCCCTGTCCGGGGTATCCACGGACAATCCCTCCAATGCTTCTCTGGTATAATTCCCTGTTGTGTAGTTCGCCGTATTTCCCATAAATCTCCTCCACGCTGATTCCAGCCATATGGGCCTGCGTTCCGCAAAGCATCCCCCAGGCTTTTCCATGGCTTTACAAATTATCAGATTTGCGCATCCCGCAGCATCCCATAAACCTGTTCCATATCCAGATATTCCGCCAAAATATCCGCCAGCTTTTCATACTGTTTTTCTTTATAATCCTTAAAATCCAGGATATCCCCATGCCCCAGGGCAATCCCTTTCCGCCCTGCCAGGGCCTTCACCAGCGCCATGGCAGCCGCCCCTTTGTCAAATACTCCATGGACATATGTCCCATACACATTTTTGCAGCTCCCAGTTACAAAGGGGCCTTCCGGGCTGCCGCCCCCTTCTGTGACACTCTGCCCCATATGTATCTCATAGCCCTCATACCCAAGGCCGGAAAGCGCTGAAAACACTCCTTCCAGCCGGTTGATGGCCCCATGGGCCTGGCGCCTTACTTTTTCCTGCTTTAGCTCTGTCCGGATGGGCAGAAGCCCCATCCCTTCCATGGCTCCCTCTGTTTCCATCCCGTCCGGGTCTAAAATCTCCGTGCCCATCATCTGGTATCCGCCGCATATGCCACAGACTGGCACTTGCCCCGCCAGGGCCTTCACGGCATCCTCCAGCCCATTCTGCCGCATCCAGCCTAAGTCCCCCATGGTGTTCTTGCTTCCAGGCAGAAATACCAAATCCGGGCATCCCAGGTCTGCTGCGGACGAAACATAGCGCACCGACACCTCCGGAATCTGGCCAAATACATTGAAATCTGTAAAATTAGAGATTCTGGGATAACGGATGACGGCTAAGTCCACCCTGCCCCGGCTCCGGTTCCCAAACCGCCCCGTCAGGCTGTCTTCATCTTCTAAGTCTATGTCCATATAGGGAACTACCCCCGCCACGGGGATGCCGCCCTTTTCCTCCAATATCCCAATGCCAGAATCCAGCAAGGACTTATCCCCTCTGAATTTGTTAATGATAAGCCCCTTCACCCTGCTCCGTTCCGCTTCCGTCAGCAGCATCAGCGTCCCCAAAAGCTGGGCAAACACGCCGCCCCGGTCAATATCCCCTGCTAAAAGCACTGGGGCATCCAAAACCTCCGCAAGCCCCATATTTACAATGTCATGCTCCCGCAGGTTAATTTCCGCCGGGCTTCCGGCGCCTTCCACCACAATGATATCCGCCAGCCCTTCCAGCTTTTGGAATGCACGCTTAATGTCGGGGAGCAGGTTTTTCTTATACGCAAAATATTCCCTTGCCCCCATATTCCCAAGCACCTGCCCATTCACAATGACTTGCGAGCCGGTATGGTCGGTGGGCTTTAAGAGCACTGGGTTCATGCAGGCCAGCGGCGCTATCCCTGCCGCTTCCGCCTGCATGGCCTGGGCCCTTCCCATCTCAAGGCCTTCCCTGGTAATAAAGGAGTTTAGGGCCATATTCTGGGACTTAAAGGGAGCCACCCGGTACCCGTCCCGTTTCATCACCCTGCAGAGCCCTGCCACCAAAAGGCTCTTTCCCGCCCCGGACATAGTCCCTTGAATCATAATTACTTTTGCCATAGTTCCCTCCATCCCTGCTTATTAAGGCTGTGCGCAAATCTGCCTGATATAGGCAGAAAATTTTTTGTTTTTCAGAAAGCCCCCCTCTTTCAGGCCAAACAGCCTTTCCATAAAATCTGGTTCAAATACTTCCTCCGGGGTGCCGTACCTTTCCACATACTCCCCTTTCAGGCAGAGTATTTTGTCAGATACAATCTTTGCAAGGTCCAGTTCATGCAACGACATAATTACCGTAAGCCCCTTCTGTTCCCGCAATTCTTCCAATATGGACAAAAAATCCAGCTTATAACGGATATCCAGATAGGAAGTCGGTTCGTCCAGTACCACAATCTCCGGCTCCTGGCAGATTGCCCGGGCAAGCATTACCCGCTGCTTCTGCCCGTCGCTGATTTTGTCAAACTCCTGTTCCCGGATGCCAGCGGTATGGGTCAGCTCCATTACTTCATCCACAATCCGCTCATCCTCTTTAGACAGGATGCCAAACCATCCGGTATAGGGATACCTGCCTGTTGCAACTACATCCCGGCAGTTCTTCAGTTCCGCCCTTACCTTCTGGGTCAGCACCACTGACATTTTCTGCGCCAGCTCACTGGGCTTCATTTCCCCTAACTCCTCGTCCCCAAGGTACGCCGACCCGCCAACAAGCTGCAGCTGCCCCGCAATGCTTTTGAGCACCGTGGATTTCCCTGCGCCGTTTGGGCCTATCAGGCTTAAAATTTCCCCTTTTGGCAGCGCAATTTCCATCTCTTTAATCAGCGGCTTCCTGTCATACCCTACGCACATTTTTTTTGTCATAAAATAATATTCATACATGGCTTCCCTTCCGTCTTTTTACCATAACCCAAAGCACCACCGGCGCGCCGAAAATAGCGGTTACCGTGCTGATGCTCAGCTCTGTGGGGGCAAGCATTGTCTTTGCAAGCAAATCGCAAAACAGGCAGAAGACGCTCCCGCCCAGAAAGCAGGCAGGGACCATAAGGATGGGCTCCGCCGTGCGCAATAGCTTCTTCACCAGATGGGGAGCCGCAATCCCGACAAAGGAAATAGGCCCTGCAAACGCTACGATGCACGCGGATAAGATACTGGAAAATACCACAATCCCCACCCGCAGAAGCTGGATGTTTACCCCCACATTTTTTGCATAGGCGTCCCCCAGCTGATACGCGGCCAAGGGCTTTGACATCAGGAACACGGCCAGGGAAGTCACGGAAACCACCGCCGCCATCACCTCCACGTTTTCCCATGTCATGCCGGAAAAACTGCCCCTGGACCAGTTGTGCAGGTTTACAATGTCCGCATCTTCTGCAAAGGTCACCACCAGCTCCGTGATGGCAGAACAGATGTAGCCAATCATGACGCCGCTTACCACCAGCATGGACATATTATTGATTTTGCGGGACATTAACAGCACAAACCCCATAGACAGCATGGCCCCGAAAAACGCCGCAAGGATCATGGCTGCCGAAGATACCCGGATGCCCTTCCCCATCAGGAAAACCATCACAAGCGCCACTGCCATTTTTGCCCCGGAGGAAATCCCCAGCACAAAAGGCCCTGCAATGGGATTGTTAAAAAAAGTCTGCAGCAGGTATCCCGCAAGGGAAAGGGCGCCGCCTAAAATCAGGACTGCCGCTGCCCTTGGCAGGCGGATGTCCCATAAAATTTTCCTTACGGTTTCGCCGCCCTCCTGCCCCGTTAACTCTGGCAGCGTAATCCTCACGCTCCCAATACAGATATTCAGGATGAAAAAAAACGCTGCCCCAACCCCCAGGGCTGCCAGGACCATAACCGCCCTGCACGTTCTGTTTTTGTATCTGCCAGCCACAATACGATTCTCCTAACTTCATTCTATTTTGTACACTACTTAAGGGGAAAAAGATAATGCATGTCCCCCGTATCCCCCTGGAGCATGTTGTGGATATCCTCCAGTAAATAGCCGATGGAAAGGGACTGCTGGTACATATCATTGGCTGTGCACCAGACATTTCCCTCCTTTACCGCCTTAAAATCTGCCAAAAGCCCGCATTTATCCAGCAGCTCCTCCACGCTGGATACGCCGCCGTCAATGGAACTGTTGTAAATGAGGAAATCCGCGTCCTTGGCGCCGGCATAAAATTCTTCCACCTGCATGTTCATGGTGGAACGCTTTGTTTCGGCTTCCCCAAGATCCTCAAATATGTATTTCCCGCCTGCAAGCCCAATCATTTTCGGCACATAGTCCGAAGGCTGGCGCACCTGCACCAGTCCGTTTGAGGTAATGAAAAAGAACGCCACCGTCTGCCCTGTGCCCTCCCCTGCGCTTACACGCGCAAGGATTTCCTGCTGGGCTGCAAATATCTGTTCCGCTTCTTCCTCTTTCCCAAGCAGCGCTCCATAAAATTTCACCCATTCCACCCTGCCAAGGGGGTGGGGCTCATAACTGGAGCCGTCTGTCAGGACTGGGATGCCAAACTCCCCCAGCTTCTCCACCACTTCCGGGGCGTGGGAAACCATCATGTTTTCTATGGCAAGGGCACAATGGTTGGAAACGAGCAGTTCATAATCCGGCATGTTATATTTGCCAGCATACACAATGCTTCCTTCTTCCATTGCCTCCTTTGCCCCTTCAATATACCAGTTTTCTTCCTTCTGCCCGGAAAATGAAATGGCGTCCAGCCCCCCTAATTCACTGAACATATCCATGGCGGACGACGCTACCAGATAGATGTCCTTTACCGGGCGTTCCAGTACCATAACCTGCTCCCCCTTAGCGTCCCCAAGGGCTTTCCCTACATCCCCGGGCGTTTCCTTCCCTTCCGGCACAATCAGGAACTGGATACCGTCCATGGTTGTTGTCAGCAGGGTATAGCCGCCCTCATAATAATCCACGGTAAAATTTTCCGCATATTGCAGGTCCATGCTCCGCTCATGGACAAGCTCCGGTTCTGCCCCATGGGCCTGTTTTTGCCCGGGGGAAGGGGCGGGCCCGCAGCCCTGCAGCCAGAGCAGCCCTGCGGCCAGCAGCAAAACAAACTTCTTTTTTCCTTTCATGTTATCTCCCGTACACTGCTATTTTTCTTGTATTGTGCCTGACTGGAACGTCAGCGTATATTCCACTTCATGGGGCCTGCTCATTGCCACCGTATCGCCAATGACGTCCATGGGCTCGTCAAGGCCGGAAACAGGGAGTTCAAATACAGAGCCGCCTTCTGTGCGGATTGGAAGATATTTTTCCCCATCCACCACCATATAGTCATAATTTGGGCTGTTCCACTGCAGGGTTGCCGTCATTTTCCCATCTGCTACCGTAAGGGTTGCCGGGGATAAAATTTCTGCTTTCCCGCTCCCGCCCTCAAAGGTAAGGTCCACGCAGTAGGTGCCGTCCTGCAGGGCGTCTGCATGTTTGCCTTTGGCGTCCCCGCGTGCCCCCTGCGCGCCATCCTCCACAGGGACTGGGTCTGAAACTGTGGCTTTGTGGTCGTACCATTTTCCCTTTTTCCCAATCAGCGCTAAGTCAAATTCCGTCCCCAGCGCAGGGACCGGCACGTCAAAGCCGTAAACCTCATCCGTCATACCGTCGCTGTAGGTAACAGTATCTTCGGTCGGCTCAAGCAGCTTGGCCCCTTCTTTCCTGGCGTCCTCGGCGCGCCCGGGATAGAGGTTCACGATATTCTTCGAAGCCAGGGAAATATGGATGGTCATTTCCCCGTTTTCCACCGTCAGCGTCCCTTTGCCCTCGCAGGCTTCGCTTACATGGAACATGCTGCTGTCTGTCTGGAACTTTGCAAGGTATGTCCCGTCCGCCAGTTCTTCTGTACTGGAGCCCGTCTGGGGTCCCGGGGTTTCCTGCGCATCCTTTTGCGGCGTCCCATCCGCTTGCCCCTGCGTGCTGCCGGTACCCCCGCAGCCCCCAAGCAAGGCTGCCAGAAGGACCAGAATTGCTATTCCTGCTTTATTCTTCATTTCCGCCTTCACCTCCCTGGCCCATTGCGTCCGCCGTATGCTTTACATATAATTCCTGTATGGCCTGAATAGATCCAAGCCCTGCCACCTGTGCATCCACACGGTCAAATTTTCCAGAAGCCTGGAACATGCTGATCCAGGAATCCTCATCTTCCCCTGCCATGTCGTTGCTGGCATGGTCGCCTGCCACAACCATCAGCGGGCGGAGAATTACCTTTTTGTACCCTGCCTTCGCAACGGCTTCGATTACTTCCTGGCAGGAGGTTTCCTCCGGCTCCCCTTCCACTGTTCCGATAAATGCGTTCCCATACCCAAGGGCTTCCATCTGGGACTGCATCTGGCTATAGGATACCTTTGCAGTGTGGGAAGTCCCATGCCCCAAAAATACAAAGGCAGCGCCGTCCTCTTTTGCCGCATCCAGGCTCCCATACCCTGCGTCTGCTACCGCGGCATCCGTGACTGCCTTTGCAACGGCTTCTTTATCCTCATTGATTACGGCAGCATCCTTGCCGACTTCACCAAGGAGCGGTTCTGCCACTTTTACCGTTTCAAATTTTTCCCGGTAAGCTTCCACCGCCGCCGTCAGCTCGTCATACTCTGCCCCGTGCATCAGGTGCGTCGGCTGTACCACCAGATGCTTCACCCCGTTTGCTATGGCGCGTTCCAACGCCTGTTCCATATTGTCAATGGATTCCCCGTCACGGGCCTGCACATGGTTAATGATAATCTGCGACGTAAAAGCCCTCCTGACAGACCAGCCCGGGTTGGCCGCCTGCAGGGCATCCTCAATGCTTTTAATATCCTCTGCGCGGCTTTTGTTAAAGGAAGTGCCAAAGCTGACAGCCAAAATCTCGTTTTCACCGATCCCATCCTGGTTCCTTGGGTCATCCAAAGCGGCATCCCCAGTATCTTCCCCAAAGTAATCCGGGCCAGCATTTTCACCTTCCACCAATTCCTTCTGTTCATCTGTCAGGGCATCCCATGCTGCCTTTGCCTGTGCGCATTGTTCATCCGTATCCTCTGTCCTCTCCTGCACATAGATGGCGTCAATCCGCGCGGCTGCTTCATCGGCTGCCGCCTGGTCGGCGTCTGCCTGCCCTTCCCCTGCAGGCTTGCCGCCCCCTTCTTCCTGCCCCGGGTCCCCGGCCTCCCTGGAAGCTTCCTTAGCGCATCCTGCCAATACCAAGGAACACGTCATGGTTCCTGCCAATAAAGCAGCAATCAATTTCTTTTTCATCTTCTCCTCCTTTTCCCTGATCCCAAAAACAAAAGGGCAGCCCCAGCGGACCACCCATTACGCATCAGCGGACTGCAATACTATCATTTTATCCGCCTGCTGCGCCCTTAAGCGATATGGCAGGAATCCCAAATGGATTCCTATAACAAAAAACCTTTACCATATAAAACTACGGTAAAGGATTCTATGCACCTGACAATGATAAGGATGCAGAATACGCTGATACAGGCAATTGCCTGTCCTGCCTTCTGCAAACTAAAACGTACAACCAGTCACTCGTGGTCCGAAATAAATATTTCTGTACAACATTCAGGCAGGTTTCCCGACTTAAAAATCATCACAGCAGCCACCTTCCCAGTTTCCCAGTGGTATACCGGCTTCTGCTCCCTAATTACGGTGACGAGTTCGTATGGGATTCTCACCCATTTTCCCTTTTCACCAAAACAACGCCTGTTCCCAGCATTGTCCTGACACCTGTATGCGGTTTATTCAATTGAGTAAAGTATAGCATATTTCACAAAAATGTCAATACTTGCTGTCTGAATTTCATGACAAACGTATGAATGGTTCTCCACATCCAATTTCTTTAAAAGTGAAAGTCCCCGAAAAACTGATAGTAATTAAGCCCAGTATTATCTTGAATAATCTGCTTCCAACGGAGGCAATACCTTCGGATTCAACAGCACCCAAGCAACTGCATAAGCGCACAACTGCATACTCAAAGTTCCATCATCCTGGCTGTCCTTCAAAAGATGGGCGATTCGTTCCACCTGGGCAACATCCTCATCTCTGAGCGGATTTCCCAAACGCAGATATAGGGGAAATTTCCGCAGCATTTTTCTGTAATCGCTGTCCCAGTTCATACCGCCGTTGGACGTAATTTCATGGTCGACACGCCCCGCAATACGGATAGCCTCGCCTTGGGCGGTTTGAGCTTTTCCACTGGGCGGGACGAGGTAGTTCCAAAGCCATCGAAATGCCTCATTTTTGCTTTCCTCCGGTACAAGGATCGAGGAAACCCCATCATGAAAAGTGACCTCTCCCACAGGTTCCACATCAAAGATTTGGCAGAGGTGTTCCAGCCCTTCTATTTGGCCGCTCAGAAACTCCGGGTCAGTAATTCCGTGCCTGACCCGCTGAAACTGTTCTGCTGACTTACCCATAAACTCCCGGCATCGGTCTGTAATCTCTGCCCCATGGCCCAGCAGAAGCTGGCAGATTTCCAACAGCTGCGGATAGGGCAGGCGTTCTTGCAGGAGTGTTTCTTCCAATGGGGTAAGAAATCCCGGCCCGGCCATGCGGCCTGTTTTGGCATTGACGTCTACACCGGCTTTCAATAGGGCTTTTACTGCGTTCACACGGCCATACAATGCGGCCAGGTGGAGGGGTGTTGTACCGTCTTCCTGAACCACATTGACTTCCGCGCCCAGATCAATAAGAAGCTGGACATCGCCGTTCCGGAAAGAAGCGTGATTAAAAATAGGCGTTTTCCCGTAATGATCCTTGAAATTCACATCTGCGCCTTGCTCCTTTGCCCAAAAAGCAAACTCATGGGAGAGGGGCGACAAGGAGAAGATGTTGGAACCATATTTTCCAGTAGCAGCGTTGGGGTCACACCGTAAAAACTGCTCCTTTAATGCCGCAATATCGCCATTCTCTAAAAGTTCCTCCATCTCTTTCGGAAGTGTTTTCCGCTTTTTCACAATATCCTTCCCTCTTTTTGCACTATAAAGGTGCTTTTGGCACCCTAATCCTATAAATTATATAATGGGGAAACTCAAACTGCCGCCCTTATTTCTTCGGCACATCCTTGATGGAGAAGCTAATCCTGCCCATCTTATCTTTCCCAAGGCAGACTACCTTCACCATGTCGCCCAGCGTCAGCACATCTTCTACCCGATTAATCCGCTCGCGGGAAATCTTGGAAATATGGACCATCCCCTCTTTTCCCGGTGCAAATTCCAGAAATGCGCCAAATTCTTTAATGCTGATGACTTTCCCAACGAAAATCTGCCCTGCTTCAAAGTCCGTGGTAATAATCTCAATCATTTTTACAGCCTTGTCCATCATTTCCTGTTCCGTGCCGCAAACAGATACCGCGCCGTCGTCGCTGATGTCAATTTTTACGCCGGTCTGCTCAATAATGGCATTGATGGTCTTGCCGCGCTGCCCCACCACATCGCCGATTTTTGCTGGGTCAATCTGGATTTGGACAATTTTGGGGGCATATTTCCCAACCTCTTTCCGCGGCTCGGAAATTGCCTTGGACATTACCTCGTCCATAATATAAAGCCTTGCTTCCCTGGTCCTGCGGATAGCTTCCTCCACAATAGGCCTTGTCAAGCCATGGATTTTAATGTCCATCTGGATTGCTGTGATGCCCTCATGGGTTCCGGTTACCTTAAAGTCCATGTCGCCGAAAAAGTCCTCCAGCCCCTGGATATCCGTCAGCACCAGGTAATCATCATCGGTTTCCCCTGTCACAAGGCCGCAGGAAATCCCTGCCACCATTTTCTTAATGGGCACCCCTGCTGCCATCAGCGCCATACAGGAAGCGCAGGTGGATGCCATGGAGGTGGAGCCATTGGACTCAAAAGTTTCAGACACAGCCCGGATGGCATAGGGGAATTCCTCCTCGGTAGGCAGTACCGGGATTAACGCCCGCTCTGCCAATGCCCCATGGCCGATTTCCCGGCGCCCCGGCCCCCGGCTGGGCTTCGTTTCCCCAACGGAATAGGAGGGGAAATTATAGTGGTGCATATAACGCTTGTTTACTTCATTTTCATCCAGCCCGTCAATGCGCTGCACATCTGACAAGGGCGCAAGGGTTACCACATCGCAAATCTGGGTCTGCCCCCGGGTAAACATTGCAGAGCCATGCACCCGCGGGATTAAGTCCACCTCGGCAGCCAAGGGGCGGATTTGGTCGATGGCGCGCCCGTCCGGCCGTTTGTGGTCTTTTAAAATCATTTTGCGGACTGTTTTTTTCTGGTACTGGTAAATCGCTTCCCCCAATACCTCCAGCCATTCCTCTTTTTCTGCAAATGCTTCTTCCAACTGCCCGGTAATGTTCCGTATATTTTCTTCCCGTACCTGCTTTACATCTGTAAATACGGCTTCTTCCATTTTTTCCGGGGGAACCAGCTCCCGGATAGCGGCAAACAGTTCTTCCGGCACGGCGCAGCTTGTATACCCATGCTTCTCTTTTCCAACTTCCGCCACCATCTCATTGATAAATGCAATAATGGACTGGTTGATTTCATGGGCTTTGTAAATAGCTTCCAGCATCTTATCTTCTGGGATTTCGTTGGCGCCTGCTTCAATCATAATGACTTTTTCGCTGGTAGACGCCACAGTCAGGTTCAAATCCCCGTTTTTCCACTGCTCCTGGGAAGGGTTAATCACAAATTCCCCGTCTACCATGCCTACCTGCGTGGTAGCGCATGGCCCTGCAAATGGGATATCGGAAATACTGGTGGCGATGGCAGAGCCCAGCATTGCCACTAATTCCGGGCGGCAGCTTGGGTCTACGCTCATTACCAGGTTATTCAGCGTCACGTCGTTCCGGTAATCCTTGGGGAACAGCGGGCGCATTGGGCGGTCAATGACGCGGGACGTTAAAATCGCATTTTCCGACGCCTTGCCCTCACGCTTGTTAAACCCTCCCGGAATCTTCCCAACCGAGTAAAGCTTCTCCTCATACTCCACGCTCAAGGGGAAGAAATCAATCCCTTCCCTTGGCTTATCGGACGCAGTTGCCGTACATAATACCACGGTATCGCCATAATGCATAAATGCCGCCCCATTTGCCTGGGCTGCAACCCGCCCAATATCCACACGCAGTGTCCTGCCTGCTAATTCCATCGTAAATTGTTTGTACATATTAATCACTCATTCCTTTCACTTCATTCCCGCTGCGCTGCAGATTTCATGCCCCATTGCCTGCAGCAGGGTATTTGGCCCATAAAAGCTTATGCCTGCAGAAGATGCCGAAACTACTGAGCTGCACACAATGGCTTATATCCAGCTCAGTGGTCTCGGAACCTATTCCTGCTGTTCCTGCATAAGCATGCCCTTTGATCCCCTTACTCCCCATAACGCTTCCGTATGTTATGGCAAAACCTTTCCCATAACATTAGAAATAGAGCGGAAAACCGCTCTATTCCAGAGAAAGGGACTATTTCCTGATTCCCAAACGTTCAATTAAGTTACGATATCTCTCAATATCTGTCTTTTTCAGGTATCCAAGCATCCCGCGCCTTTGGCCTACCATTTTCAGGAGCCCGCGCCTAGAATGGTGGTCCTTGGGGTTTACCTTCAAGTGCTCTGTCAGTTCCTTAATCCTTGCTGTCAGGATTGCAACCTGAACTTCCGGTGATCCTGTATCGCCAGGTGTCCTTGCGTATTCTGCAATAATTGCTTGTTTCTTTTCTTTTGCTATCATGGTAGATAACCTCCTCAATTATTATTATCGCCCAAACTGCGGGATATTAAGCAACGGTTGGAGTGTCCGGTCACTGAATATGGGCTTCCCCGTAAATAACGGGCTTGTGGAAATTCTTCCCTGCCCGCTGTCTGCTATTATAGCACAACCCCTGCTTATTGTAAAGCATGGATTCCAGCCCTGCTGAAAGCCGCAGGCATAATGGTTACTGTGAACACAATGGGTGTGAAACAGTAACGCATAATGGGCTGCAAGGCAGCCTATGCCTGTCCAATCCCAAGCCCTTGCATAAATAGAAAAGCTGTTATGCTACTTTGCTCTTTGCCAGCTCTGCCAAGGTCTTAAAGCCTTCTGCATCGTTAACTGCCAGTTCTGCCAGCATTTTGCGGTTTACTTCTACGCCAGCCAGCTTTAAGCCGTGCATAAACTGGCTGTAGGAAATGCCGTTCATCCTTGCAGCTGCATTAATCCTTGCAATCCAAAGGCGGCGGAACTGCCGTTTCCTCTGCTTCCTCCCAGAATAAGCCGTTGCCAATGCACGCATAACTGCCTGTTTTGCAACACGGTACTGTTTGGAACGCGCGCCCCTGTATCCCTTTGCCAGCTTCAATACTCTATTATGCTTTTTTCTGGCGTTTAACCCGCCTTTAATTCTTGCCATGATGTTTTCCTCCTTAACCTAGATCTTACAAATATGGTAAAATTTTCTTCATATTCTTAACATTAGTAGCATCCGTAATTGCAGGCTTCCTCAAGTTCCGTTTCCTCTTGGGGGATTTCTTTGTTAAAATATGGCTTTTGTAAGCTTTATTCCTTTTCAGCTTCCCAGTACCTGTTTTCTTAAAACGTTTCGCTGCTGCTCTGCATGTTTTCATTTTTGGCATTTTAAATTCCTCCTTAACATCCGGTTATTTCTTTTCTGTAAGCACAATGCTGATGCTCCGGCCTTCCAGCTTAGGAGCCTTTTCCACCGTGGCAATATCTGCAAGCTGCGCTGCAAAATCATCTAAGATATGCTTGCTGCTGTGCATATGCGCCATTTCCCTTCCCCGGAAACGCAGGGTGATTTTCACCTTATTGCCTTTTGAAATAAATTTCTTTGCTGCATTAATTTTTGTATTCAAATCATTTGTTTCAATGTTTGGTGACAAACGGATTTCCTTGAGCTCTACCGTCTTCTGCTTCTTCTTGGCTTCTTTTTCCTTCCGGACAAGCTCGTATTTGTACTTGCCGTAATCAATAATCTTGCAGACAGGCGGCTTCGCCGTAGGGGCTATCTTTACCAAGTCCAATTCTGCTTCATGGGCTATTTTCATCGCTTCCCTTGCCGACATAATGCCAAGCTGCTCCCCGCCCGCTCCAATCAGGCGGACTTCCCTATCTTTGATCTGTTCATTAATCATTAACTCGCTAATGGCTGTGCACCTCCAAAAATTAATTTCACAAAAAAAGTGAATAGATAGACTATCCACTTATATTGAATCCAACCATTTCTCCCCGAAAAATGCCGGGACTGCTTAGGATGCAGCCCCATGCTTCATTTGGAAAATGAATTTCTTCAAATATGAACCATTAGTCACCCAATTGTGCTACGGTGAGAGTGGATACTCTGCTTTCTTTTCTCATAACTCTGATATTTTACCATGCTTTTTTGTATGCGTCAAGTTTTTTTTCATTTTTTTCTTCCCAAACCTGTCTGTTTCTGTTACCATCAGTTCAGGGACTATTACTATTTCAGGAAAAGAGAGGGACATTATGGAACATTTACAGGAAAAAATGATTGACTTACACACCCATTCCACAGAATCGGACGGGACTTTCACGCCGGAAGGGCTTATGCGCCATGCCAAGGAATCCGGGCTTTCTGCCATTGCCCTTACAGACCACGACGCAGTCAGCGGGATCCAGAAGGCGCAGCCTGTGGCTAAAGAACTTGGGCTGGAGCTGGTTCCCGGCATTGAACTGTCCACCGACTACGAGGGGCAGGAAATCCATATCCTTGGGTACTACATTGATGTGGAACATCCAGAATTTTTAAAGAAATTAAAGGAATTTGTGGACTGCCGGGACAGCCGGAATGAAAAAATGGCAATTCTCCTGCAGCAGGAAGGCTTTCCTGTTACCATGGAGGAGCTTACCCGGGAAAATCCCGGCAGCGTGATTACACGCGCCCATTTTGCCAGATACCTTGTGGAACATGGCCTTGTTAAAAACCGGGAAACGGTATTCCAAAAATACCTGGGGGATGGCTGCAGATGTTATGTGCCGCGGGAGAAAATCACGCCCTTTGAAGCCATCCGCCTGATACAGATGGGCGGAGGGATGGCGTTTTTTGCCCATCCGGTGCTGTGCCATATGAACCATGGCAGGCTGCGGTCCTTTACCCAAAGCTTAAAGGACGCCGGGCTGGCAGGGATAGAGGCAATCTACTCCATGAATGGGCCGGGGGATGAACGGAACCTCCGGAAGCTGGCAGAGGATCTTGGGCTGATGGTAAGCGGGGGGTCTGATTTCCATGGGAACAATAAGCCGCAGATTCAGCTTGGGGTTGGGAAAGGGAACCTGCGGATCCCTTATGAGGTCTTGGAAACAATCAAGAAAAGGCGTATTGGGATGAATTAAGGAACCAGCCAGGAAGGCTGCTGGCGCAGGCCGTCCGGCGCCAGCAGGCATTTTCCGTTTATATATATGTCTTGCCTGGATGTAAGCCATCACATTTCTTTACTGTTCTCAATACTTTTCTGAAAATTCCGCCATTGTAACAATATCCGGCATATCTATGTCAAGAACCAGAAAATCCTTATCTCCTGTCACAAAAACATCAACACTTTCTAAAATCGCTGTCACAAGAATGGGTAAATCTTTCGTATCCCTCATCGCTGGAAATTCGTCTATATCTAATGTTTTCGGAGTATAAACAAGTTCAAGCGGTAATTCCATGAAAAACCGGTCAAGAAATTTTCTCTTTGCAGGAAATTTCCGTTCTGTCACCAGCCTAAGCTCCTCTATTACATAATCACATGCCACAATTTGATGCCCATCTGTTAATTTCTTTATAAATGCCCTTGTCTGAATGGATGGAAAGAAAATTACCGAAATAAAAATATTAGTATCAAGCATTACGCGCACGCTAATACCCTCTTACTTCTTTTCGGATTTCTTTCATATACTCCTGCATTTCATCTTCTGACTGGAAACCTGCCTGTTCTGCTTCACCTATAAATGCTTCCTCTGCTCTTCTAAAAGCTAACGCTGCTGAATTTTCAAAATAAAATCTGCCATTTTCTTCAAGAATTACAATTTTATCACCTGCTTTTAATTTCATTTTATCTCTTATAGCTGCTGGAATTGTTATCTGCCCTTTGTCTGAGATCCTTGCTAGTTCCATTCCTTTCACCTCCCAAAAATAGCTATGCTTTATTCCCGCGAGCAATGAGCCAAGTAAACATGCTTGCACATATATTTGGCAACTGCCCAGAACTGCCTGACATTTACCCTTTTTCTAAACTATGCAAAAATTAAAATCCTATCACACAGCTCCACTTACTAGAGCGTGTTTGAAAATACTTTAACCATTCAGGATAAATTTCTCAATAATCTCTGCAATCGCCCCATGCTCATTGTCATGTTCCGTCACGTAATCCGCCGCTTCCTGCAGGTCCTTATGGCCATTTTTCATGGCAACCCCCACATGGGCTGCCTGAATCATCGGAATGTCGTTGCGCTCATCCCCCACAGCTACCGTATTTTCAATGGGGACATTCAAAAACTTGCTCATATATTTCAGGCCGCTCCCTTTATCAGTGTCCTTGGGGCAGTATTCCAGATATTCGTTGCAGGAGAAAAAACAGTTGCACCGCTCCATAAGCTCTGGGTGCGCGTCCCGGAATTCCATCAGCCGCCCCTGGTCCTCTGTGTCAATCAGAAGCACCTTATAAGGTTCCTGCTCCAGGCTTGTGAACATATTGCCCACCAGCCGGTAGCGCATCCTTGCATTGTGCAGGTAGAAATCCAGCTCCTTGCTGTGGCGTTCTGCCAGAATTGTGTCCTGCTCATAGGTCTGGACATAAATCCCTGCCTTGTGGGCTTCCAGGATTACCTCCTTCGCCACCTCCATGGGGAGGGTGCGCTCTGCCAGCACCCGGTCTGCCACGCAATCGTACACCACTGCGCCGTTATAGGCAACCATATAGCACCTTGGGATGGAAAGCCCAAGCTCTTTTACCGCCACGCGCCCAGTTGCAATGGGCCGGCCTGTCATAAGGACAAAATCATGGCCCTGGTCCAGCATTTTGGCAATGGCATCCCGGTTCTCCCTGGAAATGCTCTTGTCCCGGTTCAACAAGGTTTCATCTAAATCCGTAAACAAAATTTTATGTTCCATAAATCTCCCTCCACTCTCTTTCTTCCACCGGTTCTGCCGGAATGGAAACTCTGTCCTAACCTTACGTTGCCCCTGCTTTATTCCACCGGTTCTGCCGGGATAAAGACCCTGTCCTGATATACGTTTACCGTTTTGGGGAGGGCGTTTCTGGCTTCCTCGCAAAATTGCTGCTGGGAATTTACCAGCCGTTTCCCCCGCTTGTCAATTTTCTCATAATTTCCATCTGGCTTAAGGATATGGGCTTTCGTATTGTCTGCAAGCTGTGTCCCTAAAATATGGCGCACTTGGTCCATCAGGGTTTCATTTTCCACCGGGAACATAATTTCCACCCTCCGGTCTAAGTTCCTGGGCATCCAGTCTGCGCTCCCCATGTAAATTTCTTCCTGCCCATCGTTGTGGAACCAGAAAATCCGGCTGTGCTCCAGGAAATTCCCTACAATGGAATGTACGGTAATATTTTCGCTGACGCCGGGAATCCCTACCCGCAGGCAGCAGATGCCGCGTATTACCAAGTCAACCTGCACCCCTGCCGCAGAAGCTTCATACAGCGCCGCAATCACGTCCCGGTCGCAGAGGGAATTCATTTTTGCCCGGATAAATGCTTCCTTCCCCGCCTGCGCATGTTTCATTTCCCGCTTAATCAGCTTGAGGAACCGTTTGCGCAGCCAAATGGGCGCAACAGCCAGCTTGTTCCAGGAGGGCGGCTCGGAATAGCCGGAAAGCATGTTAAAGACTGCGGTAGCGTCCTCCCCGATGGCTTCGGAACAGGTAAACATCCCCAAATCCGTATACAATTTGGCGGTGGAATCGTTGTAATTCCCAGTCCCCAAATGGACATACCTGCGGATGCCGTCCTCCTCCTTGCGCACTACCAGCGCAATCTTGCTGTGGGTCTTTAATCCCACCAGCCCGTAAATAACGTGGCAGCCTGCTTTTTCCAGCTTCTTTGCCCAGACAATGTTGTTTTCCTCGTCAAACCTTGCCTTTAATTCTACCAGCACGGACACCTGCTTCCCATTTTCCGCAGCCTGCGCCAGGGAAGCAATAATTGGGGAATTGCCGCTGACTCGGTACAGGGTCTGCTTAATAGCCAGCACATCGGGGTCCACGGAAGCCTGGCGGATAAAATCCACCACCGGGTCAAAGGTCTGGTAGGGATGGTGCAGCAGGATATCGCCTTTGCGTATGGCTTCAAATATGTCCTCCCCAGGCACAATCTTTGGCACACGCTGGGGCTGGTAGGGCGGGTAGCGCAGTTCGTCCTCCCCTTCAATCCCATACATTTTCATCAGGAAGGTCAGGTCTAACGGCCCGTTGATTTTAAAAATATCCTCCTGCGCAATATGTAAGTCCTCTTTTAAAATCCCAAGAAGACGCTTATCCACCTTGTCCTCCACTTCCAGGCGGATGACTTCGCCCCACTGGCGTTTTTTTAGCTGCTTTTGGATTTCCTGCAGCAGGTCCTCTGCCTCATCCTCATCTATCGTCAAATCGGCATTCCGCATAATCCGGTAGGGGTAAGCGCACACCACATGGTAATTCAAGAACAGCCGGTGGATATTGCGCTCAATTACCTGCTCCAGCAGGATAAAGGCCTTCTGCCCTTCCTCGCTGGAAGGAATCTGCACAATCCGGGAAAGCACGGAAGGCACCTGCACGGTGGCAAATTCCAGTTCTTCCTTTTTGTCCCCCTTCTTGTTGAGGAGGGCGGCAATATTCAAGGATTTATTGCGGATCAATGGAAACGGCCGGGAAGCGTCCACCGCCATAGGGGTCAGCACCGGGTATACCGTTTCCTCAAAATAACGGTCTACATACTCCCCCTGGGCTTCGCTTAGCTCCTCGTAAGCCGAAATAATTTCAATCCCATGGTTGTGGAGCAAAGGCACAAGGGAGCGGGTATAGGTGCTGTACTGCATTTCCACCAAGGAACGGGTATCCTTGTTGATGGCCTCAAGCTGTTCCTTTGCCGTCATCCCTGCAATGTCCTTTTTCTTATACCCTGCATGGACCATATCCTTTAATGAAGCCACCCGGACCATAAAAAATTCATCCAAATTCGAGGAGGTAATGCTTACGAATTTCAGCCGCTCCAGCAGCGGGATATTCTTGTCCCTTGCTTCATTTAAAACCCGGTGGTTAAATTTCAGCCAGCTTAATTCCCGGTTTTCGTAATACTCTGGCTTTAAGTAATCCTTCTCTTTGTCCATTCTCCATTCCCTCCCTAGTTAAAATACTTTCTTTTCCCGGATCCGCGGCTTTACGCTGAACACTTCTTCAAAGGAATTGGCATAATCGGGGAACAGCCCCTTTTCCAGCACAATGCTCTCCGGGGATTCCACGGTAATGACTAATTCCCGCCCCTGTAAGGAGGCCTTGATATTCTTAAACTTCTGCCTGTGGCTGCGGTCCATGGCATTGGCAATCTTAAGGATTGCCGCCAGCTTGGAAACAACCATATAGCCCTCCTGGTCCATGCTGCCGCTGACGCTGCTGTAGGGCTGCAGGGGCTGGGAATTGTATTTTACGGCGCTTGCCACAATTTCCCGCTCCACATGGGTCATCCCAATAATTTCCGTCGCCAAAATAATCTGGTAGGAACATTCCGACTGGTTGATTAAGCTGACATAGCGGCCGCAGTCATGGAGGATTGCCGCCACCTGCAGCAGCAGCCGTTCCCGTTTCCCCATTCCATGGACCTTTTTCATGGCGTCGAAAATCACCACGGCCATGTTCCGCACTGCTTCGGAATGGCTGGAATAACCCTGATAGCGTTCCGCCAGATTCCTGGCAGCGGCAAGGACATCCTCCTCAAAATCATGCTCAAAGTAAATCATCCTGTTTTTCCCTGCATAATCGCAGACAATCCCATCACAGATATTAACTCCCGGCACCCAGATATATTTTGCATTCAGCTCCTCGCTCAGCCGCTTATACAGCACTACCGAAGGCAGGATTAAGGGGTCGTGCTCATTGGCAAGGTTCAGTTCCAAGGAAAGCTCCTCGGTGGATTTCTTGTACCATTTGTTCAGGAGCTTAATGAACCGCTCCGTTTCAATGGTCCCGTCCTCCTCCTTCTTGGAAAACCCTTTCGCCATGTCCCCTATGTAATCCCCCATCACAATAATGTACTTGATTTCGCTGCCCTTTAAGTAAATCCGTTTGAAAATATCCAGCTCCTTGTCAATCAGTTCCTGTATCTGGGTTTCGTAATGGGAAACCATATTTGCAATCTTTGTCAGCTTTTCCCGGATACGCATAATCCCAAGCTCAATGTGCTGGGTGGTGATGGCCGTCCCCTTGCGGAACAGCGTAATCTGCATACTGCCGCCTCCTACGTTTACCACTGCCGCCCCTTTCTGTATCATCTTTTCAAACTTTGGCAGCACTGCCAGGGATTTGTAATCCATCAGCCGGTGCTCGGAATTGCTGAGGACCGTTACTTCAATCTTAGTGCGGAGCCGTATTTGGTCTAAGATAAACAGGGCGTTCCCCACATTGCGGAACACGTTCCCTGCAAAAGCTTCGTAAGCGTCCACCTTATAGCCGTCCATAATGGTCCGGAATTCCTTTAAAATCAGGCAGAGCTCCTCCACCAGCTCATAGCCGATTACCCCTTTGCCAAAAGCATCCTTCCCCAGCTCCACATGGCTGCGCACATAATCAATGGAACGGATTTTCTGCTTGGCGGAAATCTCGAATACTTTCAGGCTCACCTCATAAGAGCCAATATAAATTGCTGCAAATGTTGTAATCTTCATTTCTGTTCCTTTCTGTTAGAATGGATACCCCGCCGCTTGCAGCGGGACGGTTCATTGTTTCCCCAGCAGGTAGTCAATAAACTGCTGGGCAGTCCTTCCAGAAAGCCCCCCATGGCTTAATTCCCATTTGTTCGCCTCCGCCAGCAGCTCTTGTTCTTCCATGGCTACCTGATGCCTGCCTGCCAAGGCTTTTACAATATTCTGGAATTCCTTTTTTTCCGGTTTCCCAAAATAAATGGTAACGCCAAACCTTGACACCAAAGACAGCTTTTCCTGCACCGTGTCGTTGGTATGGAGCTCGTCGTCCCGTTCCGCCTTGTCGCTGAACTTTTCCCGTACTAAGTGCCTCCGGTTGGAGGTGGCATAAATCAGGACATTTTCTGGCTTTTTCTCCAATCCCCCCTCAATGACTGCTTTTAAATATTTGTATTCAATTTCAAATTCCTCAAAAGACAGGTCATCCATATATATGATAAACTTATAATTCCTGTTTTTAATTTTCCCAATCACGCCGTTCAAATCCTGGAACTGGTGCTTATAAATTTCAATCATCCGCAGCCCCTGCTTATAGTACTGGTTGATAATTGCCTTAATGCTGGTGGATTTTCCTGTCCCGGCATCCCCAAACAGCAGGCAGTTATTCGCCTGTTTCCCGTTTACAAAGGCTTCCGTATTGTCTATAAGCTTCTGCTTTGCAGCTTCATAGCCTATCAAATCGTCCAAATGGACATGGGCAATATTGGCAACCGGGACAATCCCCGCCCCATCTTCCGTATGCTCCACCCGGAAGGCTTTATGTAACCCTAGGCTCCCAACGCCGAAGTTCCGGTAAAATTCCGTTACCTCTCCCTGAAACCTTTCCGCCGTCCCTGCCTGTGCCAGCCTTACGCCCAAGGCACAGATTTGGTCCTGTATCCTCTGGCTGAATATCCTGCCCCCCTGCCCGGGTCCTTGGTAATCCTTAAGGATAGCAAGCTCCGGCATCTTCAGGCAGTCCGCCAGTACCTGCAAATCAAAATCAAAAAACCCCTTCAATATCCGAAAATCATGGAGCGCCAGTTCGTGGATGCTCCCAGTAACCTCCCCTTTCATTTCACAGGCAATGCTGTATGCATTTTCATGGTTTACCAGCAGAAACGCCAAATAGCTTTGCCAGAGGTTCCCCTCAAAGCCATGGCTGGCAGAAAGCTCTATAAGGCTGTGCAGGCAGCTATAGCAGCGGGACTGCAGTTCTTCCCGGCTTCCGGAAATATTTTCTGCAGGGCATCCCTCCCCATGGGGGTTCCCGCACTGCGGCTCTTGTGTCCCCTTCCTGCAAAGTTCCCCGCACTGCTCCATAATCCACGCAAAATCTTCAAAAACCCTACCCTGTTTAAAATCCCGGTATAAAATCAGTTTTTTCGCACTCTCCATTTCCAAAACCCCGATTCTGCTTTCTTAATAATTCCCAAGTACCTTAAAGTAAAGTGCGCCTTCCATCAGGCCCTTTAATGCATTCTGCACCGCCCCATCCCTTAAGTTCCCTTCCAAATCCACGAAAAAGCGGTATTCAAAGCTCTTGTCCTTAATGGGCCTGGACTCGATTTTTACCATGTTCAGGTTATTGAAAATCAAGTGGGACAGCATATGGTACAGGGAGCCGCTTTCATGGGAAACCTCAAAGCAAATGCTGATTTTCCCTGCCCCGGCAAGGCATATTTTTTTCCCGGAAACAATAATGAACCTTGTGCTGTTGTCCTCGCTGTAGTTAATGTTATTTTCTAAAATTTCCAGCCCGTAAATCTCTGCCGATACCGGGCTTGCAATGGCGGCTTGGTTCTTCTGTCCGTCTGCCAGGATTTTCCTTGCGGCAACCGCGGTATTTTCCTCTGCCACCTGTTTCCAGCCCTTATGGGCGTCCAGGAAGTCCACGCTCTGCATTAAGGCCTGCGGGTGGGAATACACATGGGTAATGCCGGAAAGGCTGCTGCCGGGAAGACCCAACAGGGCATGTTCTACCTTAATGGTCTGCTCCGCCACAATGCAGTTGTCGTATTCTACTAAAAGGTCAAAATTCTCCCCTACAATCCCTGCAGAAGAATTTTCAATGGGCAGCACCGCATAATCGGCTTCGCCGCTTTTGATCGCTTCCATGGCATCCCGCCAGGTCTTTACATGGTAGCTGTCCGTCCCTTCCCCAAAGTATGCCTTCATGGCAAGCTGGCTATAAGCGCCTTCCGTCCCCTGGTAGACTACTTTATGGCTGGAAAAGGGCAGCTCCCCTACCTGTACAAAGCCTTGTTCCTGCCCTTGCCCATGCTGTATCAGCATTTGGTACTGGCGTTTGCGGCTTAAGGCCATAATCTGCTCAAAGAGTTCCCCAACGCCATAGCTGTTTTCCTCAGCCTGGACCAGCCCCCTTACCTTTGCCAGCTTCTCTTTTTCCCGTGTCCTGTCCAATACTGGCTTTCCCACGGATATTTTATACTCTGCCACCTCTGCCGTCAGCTTCATCCGCTCCTCATACAGGGCCACAAGCTGGCGGTCGACTGCGTCAATTTCTTCCCTTATCTTACTTAATTCTTTCATAGATTGCACCTTTACTGTTCCAAAAAGACGGTGTCAAGGAATATAGATGTAATTGCACTTCAAAACCTCGGAAACCATCCCATATTTATCTACAAGGATCAGGGAAAGGACATTATTCCCTTCCGGTATGCTGATTGGTTCTTCGTACTGGCTGGATTCCTTAGTGGGGGGCGTACCGTCCCATGTATAATAGGCCTTGCATCCTTCCGGCACGTTTACCGTAACTGCCTGCGGGCTGTAAAAGCTGCCGCCCGAAGGGGACACATAAGGGGTGGCCGGCTTCTGCAGCTTAATCAGGAACCGTTCTTCCGCTTCGTCCCCATATACGCCGAACTTATTGCAGGAAACGGCGCGGATGCGGATGCTTTTCCCTGGCTCTAAAGGAATTGGCCGCTGGTACCTTTCCCCTTTCCTTGGGTCGGATCCATCGGTAGTATAGTAAACCTCGCAGCCCTCCCCTCCAGAAAGCTCTACGGACAGTTCTTCTTCGTAATTCCCGCCCTCGGGATCAAATACAGGGGGTTCCGCCCGGTATTCCACAAGGAGCTTTTGGATTTCCTCATCCTCCGCTTCCCTGCTCATCTGTTCTAAAATCCCATATTCCTTCTGCCTTGCGTATACCTGGATCAGCAGCCCATAGGCTTCCTTTCTGTTCCCAGTCCCTTCTGCAAGCTCCTGTAACAGCGCCAATGCGCTGCTGTCTTGTTCTCGGAGAATGTAAAGCTTGGCTAAACGCATTTTTGCGTCCTCGCTGGTACTGTCAAGCTCCAGCGCCCGTTTTAAGCACTGTTCTGCTTTCCCATAATCCTTGCTTTCCTGATATTCTTCTGCTTTTTTGATCTGGTAATCATAAGAGTGGTCCTGGGCATAATGGACAAGGATGACAATTCCCGCCAGCAAAAGGATCAGGATGCCTACCATTACGAATGCCCAGACCGGCTTCTTCCGTTTCCCCTTGGCCTTCTGCCTGCCTGCGGGCGGCTGTTTTGCATTCTTTTTCCGGGGCGCCACCTGCTTCGCTTTTTGGGGCGTCCCCTGTTTTGCATTCTTTTTGGCTATTCCCTGCTTTGCTTTTTGTAGCGTCTGCTTTTTTTCTTTTAACAGGCCTTTCAGGAAATCTTCTTCCAGCAGGCTGTAGTCCGACACAATCTGGGCTTCTTTCCCGCAGACGGAACAGTAGACGCACCCTACTTTCAGTTCTGCCCCACAGTTTGCGCACCTCATCCTTCCCTGTCCCCTTCTATGCCCTGTACGCAGTTATGCATCAGCATTGCAATAGTCATGGGTCCTACACCGCCCGGGACTGGCGTAATAGCGGATGCAAGCTCCTTCACTTCGTCATATTTTACGTCGCCGCACAATTTATTGTTTTCATCCCGGTGGATGCCCACGTCAATGACAACCGCCCCTTCTTTGACATATTCCGCGCCGATAAACTGTGGTTTCCCAATAGCTACAATCAGGATGTCCGCCTGCCTGCAGAGCCCTTCTAAATCCTTAGTCTTAGAATGGGCAATAGTAACGGTAGCGTTTTCCCGGAGCATCAAAAGTGCCATGGGCTTCCCTACAATGTTGCTCCTGCCGATCACCACGCAGCGTTTCCCTTCCAGCCCGACGCCGGAACGTTTGAGGAGCTGTATAATCCCTGCCGGGGTGCAGGGCAAAAACCCCGGCTCCCCAATTGCCATAGCACCGACGCTCTGGGGATGGAACCCGTCTACGTCCTTCTCCGGGCGGATGGCCTTTATTACTTTATCCTCGCTGATATGGCCGGGAAGGGGAAGCTGCACCAAAATCCCCTTCACCTCCTGTTTCCCATTCAGTTCTTCTATCAGCTGCAGCAATTTTTCTTCTGCTGTGTCCTCCGGCAGCTCATATGCCAGGGAATCTATGCCAATGTAAGCGCAGGCATTTTTCTTATTCCGCACATACACGCTGGAGGCCGGGTCATTCCCTACCTGAATGACGGCAAGGGCGCCTGTTTTCCCTTCTGCCCGCAATTTTTCTGCTTTTACCTTTAATTCATCCTTAATCTGCTGGGAGATCTGTTTTCCATCTATGATTACTGCCATATCTTTTCCTTTCTGTCCTGTAAGCTGCCCTTGCGCGTTCCTTCCCTGAATTAGAACAGCCCTGTAATTACCCCGTCCTTATCCACGTCAATCTGGTATGCGGCCGGGGATTTCCCAAGCCCCGGCATTGTCATAATAGCCCCGGTAACCGCTACCACAAATCCTGCCCCGGCAGAAACGTATACTTCCCGGACATTTACCGTAAACCCGGCAGGCCGCCCTAGCTTGGACTGGTCATCCGACAGGGAATACTGGGTCTTTGCCATGCAGACTGGGAAGTTCCCCATCCCCAGCCCTTCAATCCGCTTTAATTCCTTTAATGCGGCGGGCGCATAGGTTACGCCGTCTGCGCCGTAAATTTCCTTTGCTACGGTTTCAATTTTTTCCGTAAGGGAAAGGCTGTCTTCATACAGGGGCTTGAACTGGCTTTCCTTGGTTTCCAAGGTTTCCAGCACTTTTTCCGCCAGGGCTATGCCGCCCTCCCCGCCTTTTTCCCAGACTTCGGACAAGGCAAACTCGCATCCGTGCTCTTTGCAGAACCGCTCCACAAATTCCGTTTCCTGCCGGGTATCCGCCACAAAGGAATTCAGCGTCACCACAATCGGGACATGGTATTTCTGTAAATTTTCAATGTGCTTTTCTAAGTTCACAATCCCTCTCCCAAGGGCTTCTAAATTTTCTTTGGAAAGCTCTGCCTTCGGCACGCCGCCGTTGTATTTCAGGGCGCGGACCGTTGCCACAAGGACCACTGCGTCCGGCTTAAGCCCTGCCATCCGGCACTTGATGTCCATAAACTTCTCTGCACCCAAATCTGCGCCGAACCCGGCTTCTGTCACCACATAATCCGCCAGCTTTAAGGCTGTCTTTGTGGCACGGACACTGTTGCACCCATGGGCAATATTAGCAAAAGGCCCCCCGTGGACAATAGCCGGAGTGTGCTCCAGGGTCTGGATTAAGTTCGGCTTTAATGCATCCTTCAGCAAAGCCGCCATAGCCCCGGTGGCTTTCAGGTCGCCGGCTGTCACTGGATTGCCCTCAAAATCATAGGCTACGATAATCCGGCCAAGCCTTTGCTTCAAGTCCTCCATATCCTCCGCAAGGCACAGGACTGCCATAATCTCAGAGGCTACCGTAATCACAAAATGGTCTTCCCTTACCATCCCATCCATCTTAGAGCCAAGGCCTACCACAATATTGCGGAGCACACGGTCATTCATGTCCATGCATCGTTTCCACACGACCTGCCTTGGGTCGATCTGGAGGAGGTTCCCTTGCTGGATATGGTTGTCCAACAACGCTGCCAGCAAATTATTGGCGGAGGTAATCGCATGGAAATCCCCGGTAAAATGCAGATTCAGGTCCTCCATTGGGACTACCTGTGCATAGCCGCCCCCGGCTGCCCCGCCCTTAATGCCAAAACACGGCCCAAGGGAAGGCTCCCTAAGGGCAAGGACTGCCTTTTTCCCCAGCTTGCCAAAGGCCTGCCCCAGCCCGACGCTGGTGGTGGTTTTCCCTTCCCCTGCTGGGGTGGGGTTGATGGCGGTTACAAGGATCAATTTCCCATCCTTGTTGCCCTTTACCCGCTCCATCAGCCCATTGGACAGCTTTGCTTTGTACGTCCCATATAGCTCCAAATCATCTTCCCCAATCCCTAACTGTGCTGCTACTTCCTTAATGTGGAGCATTTCCGCTTCCTGTGCAATCTGGATATCTGTTTTCATTCTTAGCCATTCCTTTCTGGGCACATGCAGGCAGGGGCTTTTGGGCTGGCTGCCCATACTGCACCGTGCCATTTGCCTTTTCGTTATGTACTTTAATACTACCACATTTTGCAATTTTATCATAGATAAATTTTTTTGTTCTATAGGAAAGACCTTGTCACGCTAAAGCGTGAAAGTATCTCTCCTATAGAATAAAAAAGCTCTTATCGCACTGCGGCGGGTATGAAATTTGTCGCAAAGCGACCCGCCGCAGGCGGAGAATCCTGCTTTGCAGGATTCTTTCTTGAGCTCCCCATTTTGGCATCCTAATCTTATACATATTCTTCCACATATGCTTCAAATTCTTCCAAAGACATAAGGATTTTCCTAGGCTTGGTGCCTTCCTCCGGCCCTACCACACCAGCTTCCTCCAATTGGTCCATAATCCTTGCCGCACGGTTAAACCCTACTTTAAACATGCGCTGCAGCATTCCGATGGAGCCTTTTTCCTTCTCAATGACAAATTTCCCTGCTTCTACAAAGTAGGCGTCCCGCTCATTCCCGCCGCCTGCCCCAGAGCCGGGACCGGAAGAAGCAGACGCCATCTTAGCTTCAATTTCCGGGTTGTATATGACTGTGCTCTGCTTTTTCAGGAAATCTACCACCGCTTCTACCTCCGGGTCAGAAACAAAAGGTCCCTGCACCCGCAAAGGCTTTTGGAATCCCTGCGGGTAAAAGAGCATATCCCCGTTCCCCAACAGCTTCTCCGCCCCGTTCATGTCCAGTATCGTCCTGGAATCCACGCCGGAAGATACGGAAAAGGCAATCCGGCTGGGCATATTCGCCTTAATAAGCCCTGTGATTACGTCCACGGAAGGCCGCTGGGTGGCAATAATTAAGTGGATGCCTGCCGCCCGGGCAAGCTGTGCAAGACGGCAGATTGCGTCCTCCACATCCCCCGGCGCTACCATCATAAGGTCTGCCAGCTCGTCTACCACCACCACAATCTGAGGCATTTTCACAGGCTTTGTTTCATCCTCCACATGGGAAATGGCTGCAATTTTCTGGTTGTATCCCTTCAAATCACGCACCTGGCAGTCTGCAAATTTCTGGTAGCGGTCCATCATCTCCGCCACTGCCCAGTGGAGCGCCCCGGCTGCCTTCTTCGGGTCTGTTACCACTGGTATCAGAAGGTGGGGGATCCCATTATAAACGCTCAGTTCCACTACCTTCGGGTCAATCAGGATTAACTTCACGTTTTCCGGGTCTGCTTTATATAGGATGCTCATGATAATGGTGTTAATACATACAGATTTCCCAGAACCGGTAGCCCCTGCAATCAGGAGGTGGGGCATTTTGGCAATATCTGCCACCACCGGCTGCCCGCCAATATCCTTCCCTGCCGTAAAGCAGATACTGGAAGCATGGCTTTGGAACTCCCTCGTTTCTATCATATCCCGGAACCGCACCATCACATTCTCTTTGTTGGGGACTTCAATGCCCACGGCTGCTTTCCCTGGGATTGGGGCTTCTATACGGATATCCGCCGCCGCAAGGTTCAGCTTGATATCGTCTGCAAGGTTTACAATTTTGCTGACTTTGACACCCATCTCTGGCTGCATTTCGTAGCGGGTCACACTTGGGCCGCAGCTTACGTCGGTAATGGTAACATTGACGCCAAAATTTTTCAGGGTCTGCTGTAACTTAATCGCTGTTTCCTGCAAATGGATTTTGGAATCCCCCTGGGCGTTGTTTCCTTTTTTAAGCAGGGAAACAGGAGGGAATACATGCGGCTTCTTAGGCTCCGGCGCTGGGCGCTGGGCTGGCTGGGCAGATGCCTGGCCCTGGGCTGCCGCCCGGTTCCCTGCCCCCTGGGAGGTTGCCATGCCTGCAGGAAGCCCCGCTGGCTCCCGGTTCCCTTGCGGGGAAGGCAATCCTGCCCCTTCTGCAGGCTCTTTTGCCCCGCCTGCCGCCGGGGGCGTTTCCGCTGCATGTTCCAAAAGCCCTTCCGGCTGGGAAACCCTTTCTGGCCCCACATCCTCCAACATGGGGGAAGCCCCCGCTATGCCCTCTGGCTGGGAAACCTCAGCAGCTCCCCTATCTTCCGGTACCAAGGGCAATCCCTCTGCCACCGGCGCAAGATCCGGTTCCCCTGCCGCCCCGGCAATAATGGCAGATTCCAGCCCCGTAAAAGCAGCCCCGGCAAAGCCCTGGGAGCCATCTTCCCCTGCCGTCCCAGCCATGCCGGAAGGCTCGGAATGGATAACCACCGGCTCCTCCCTGGTAAGGAGCCTTTCCGTTTCCGGTTTCCAAAGTTCCTCCGCGCCTTCCTCCCCAAAAGGAAGCCCAGCGCTTATCCTGCTTTTCCTTGGGCTTTTCCGCACTTTTTCCACAACTACTGGCTCTGAAAAAATCCCCTCTGCCCCGCTTGGCTCCGGGAACACTCCCTGCGGCTGGTACTCCGGCCCGGAAGAAACATCCTCAGGAACGCTTTCCGGTTCCTGTCCCCCGGAAAAAATATCCTGCTGAGGAATTTCTGGTTCCTGTTTTCTCGAAAAAACCCCCTGTGTGACACTGCTCCCTTCCCCTGCTTTTGAAAAAATTCCCTGCATGGGATAATCCAGTTCTTCTTCCCCGGAAAATCCCCCCGGCTGCGGGGTATGGACATCTCCCATCCCATGCACCGCTTTCCGGGACGCCTTTTTCCCTGCCCGGGCAGGCATTTCCACCACGGAGCTGGAGGAAACGCCCTCCCGGAACGTCCAGCCGGTAATATTCCCCACTGCGCTCTTTTGGATTTCTTCTTTCCCTACAGACAGCTTTTCCCGCAGTTCTTTGGAAAGGGCTTCCGTTTCTTTGGGCAGCTTCAATTCGCTGATATTGTCCGAACGCCTTGCAGAAGCTGGCAGGATCCTTGTGTCCAGCGCAACCCCTTCCGCTTTCCTGTCAATCCTGCGCTGCACCTCCTGTTCCTCCCGCCGCAGCTCCCTTTCCTCCCTGCGCCTTACAGCATCCTCCCTTGCGGAATCGTACATCCTCCGGCTTCCCCGCTTTACGCCGCCAAGGAAGGAACGCTCCGTTAACAGGACTAAGGAAATAATCAGGGCAATAATGTCCACCACATACGCCCCCACTTTCCCAATTGACGGACAGAGGAGCGATGCAAAAATCCCCCCCAGCGCCCCGCCGCCGCTTTTATGCTCCGCTGCATACTGGAAAGATTTTGTTATGCCGTATTCCGAAGAATCCCCTGCCACAAGCTCCAGAAACAGGCAGAAGAATACCACAAATACCACGCCTGCCACTATTTTCAACATGGCGGCGCGGTTCTCCCGGTTGGACACAAAAAAAGCTGCCCCCACAAAAAAGCAAACCGGAAACAGATATGCCATCAACCCAAATATCCCAAAACAGAACCCGCTGACTTTCGCCCCCACGAAACCGCCAATCCCAAAATTACTGATAAACAGGACAATGCAGGCTGCCAGTATAACCAAAAGGGCAACCTCGCTCCCAAAGGATACCTCCGGGCTGCCCGCAGCCGTGCCATTCCTTGCCCCTGCGCCGCCCCTTCCTTCTGTATTTTTCCCTCTCGCTGCATTTTTTGGTTTTGATGCCATATGACTTCCTCCCAAATTGTCGTTCATTTGTGCAAACCATGCCAAACCATTCCCCTGCTTTGGCACATTATTTATAGTTTATCACATAACGCCCAAAATGTCATCCTTACTTTTTTGGGTTTCCCGCCCTATTTGGTACTGCTGTACTCCTCATAGATTTTATTGAATTCCGCGCATACCAATAAAATATAGCTGCCCAGGTAAAGCCACATCATCACAAGGATAATGGTAGTCAGGCTGCCATACATGGAAAACCCGTTGAAATAATCCACATACACCGATATCCCAAAAGACAGCAAAGACCAGCCCACCGCGCTCAGAATGCTGCCGGGGAGCTGATTCTTAAATCCCGACCTCCGGTTCGGGAGCATTTTAAAAACCATCAGGAAAAATACCATCAGCATTGCCATCAGGATCAGGGAACGGCACCTTAAGATCCCCTGGGTAATGTCTGACACAATGGGGATATAGGTTACAATCAGATTCTGCAAGCTGTTCCCGAACACCATCAGCGTAAGGGAAACCACAATCGCCACCACCAGCATCAGGGTATAAAGGACGGCGCGGAACCGCAGGAAAATCCAGTTCCGCGTTTCCTCAATATCGTACACGCTGTTCAGCCCGTCCGTTAAGCACTGGATTCCCTTGGCCGCAGACCAAAGGGCAATCACGGCGGACACCGGCACAATCCCCACGGAATTATTGTATACCTCGTTGATAATCCCAATTAGGAAAGGGGAAATGTATTCCGGCATCAAGCGGTTAATGATTTCCATTACCATGCTCTTTGTCACTGGGGTGTATTGTATCAGGGAGATAAACAGCATGGCGAAAGGAATTAGCGACATCACAATGAAAAACGCCGACTGCGCCGCATAGGCCTTGATATTGTCCCTCCTGCACTCCGCCATAAAGGCTTTCATCCCAGCTATTATTTTCCAAACCATAATCATTCCTCATTATATATGTTTTCTATCGTGATATCCTGGTAAAATTTCATCAGTATCTCCGTGTACTTCATCCCGGCTTTTGCCATCCCGTTCGCCCCATTCTGGCTCATGCCAATGCCATGTCCATAGCCGCCCCCCTGCAGCACATAGTTTTTTTTGGAAGGGGTAACTGCAAAGTAAGCGCTGGGCAGAAGCTCCATCCCAATGGGCTCCCCGTTCTTATCCTCCAGTTTTTTTGCAGCGGCGCCAAGCACGTAGCGGATATTGTATTCCGTCAGCAGGTCCACCGAGCCTTTTTCACAGGAAATGCAGAGCCTGCGGACGCCGCCCCCAGCCCCGCGTTCCCCAACGGAAATTCCCGTTACGGAACCAAGCCCTGCCAAATCTGCAGATGTGCCCCCGGAACCGTCCTCCTTATAAATCTGGACGTTTGCGGCATTTGCTTCGGCACGGGCTGCAATGGCATTTTTGATGGCGTCTGACTGTTTCGAAACGTCTACCTTTGCTTTCCACCGGAAATAGGGGCTTTCGCTGTCGAAAGAGGGCGCTTCCTGGTCTGCAATAAAAGACGCGAAATTTTCCTCGGTGGAAATATCCGCCCCATCCTGCGGTGCAAGGCAAATCCCCTGCAGATACCCATATTTTTCCTCCCCATCAATGTTCCAAAGCCCCATATCCCCAGTATAGCCGCAGGAGGTGGAAAAGAAATAGGCCTCTGCTACTTCCCCCTGATATTTGATGACTTCCCCCACGGTATCGTCCACCGCAAGGTTGGTCTGCTCCGTTTCCCCTTGCTTATTATACACCTGATAGCTGGTACTGTCATCCACATGGGCCCCCAATTCAGCATAGGCCCCACGCATTAACTGGATACAGGCATAGCTCCTTGCGCAGACCGCCTGGACGCAAAGGGCATCCCTCTCATAGGAGGAAGGCATTTCACTGGGCACGACCCCGTAAAGATACTGTTCCAGGGACAGCTCATTTACCACCCCGTACCCTTCCGGGTATTTCCGTATTTCCATAGTCCCCCGGTAGCCCAAAGAAGCATGGCCGCCGTTCCCATCAGAAAAATAGATTCTCCCATCCCCGTCTTCCAGCGAAATTTTTACGTACCCTGCGCCTTCCTTCAAAATATCTGCTGCTTTCAGGGGCTGGTTTGCCTTAAGGGGCTCCGACTGTTCCCCAACTGTCACCGTGCCGTCTGCATCCGCCACAAAAACAGGTCCTTCATGGTATGGCATCCCAGCTTCGTTCAGGAGAAGCACCCGGATGACCTCAATGGACGCAGGTTCCTTTAAAATAATCCCGCAGACCTGCTTTTCTGCTACCACAAAATCTGCCTGCAGGTTCCCTATCACAAGCTTTGACTTATCCAGTTCCTCTACTGTCCCATAAGTCTTATATATTTTCAACGGCCCACTGTATGGAAGCATCCCATAGCCGGAAATTTCAATCTGTTCTTCGTTAAAGCTTAAGACCTTCCCAGAAATCAGGTCTTCTTTTTTATAAATGGCAGAAACCTTCCGGTCTGTCCACACAATGTCGCATACGGTATCCGTAATCTGATCTCTCAGCCCTGCAATATCCAACTGGATTTTCTGGCGTTCATATAGGACCTCTGCCTTCCCATCCCTGGCAGAATGGACAAAGACATTTTCCAGTGTCAGGCTTTCCTTATATTCACTGCTGACCCCAATAATCCGGTTTCCCTTCACGTAGACCTGGTACATGTCATAAGAATGGAAATAATCCAGCCCTTCCGGGAACTCATAATAGCCCTTCTGGGTAAGCTGCCGCAGCCCCTTCCCTTCCCCGGCTTCTTCCGGCTCCCCGGTGAGGAATACCAGCTGCTCCACCGCAACGCTCCCCTCCACGTCCAGCAAATCCAAAACCTGCTGGTAGATTTGGTCCCACTCTGGGCGGGGCACATTGCTCCACGGCAGTTTTGCCGAATAAGTAACATATTCCTGAACGGAAAGCTGCCCCAGCAATTTTTCCAGTTTCCCATACGTCAGTTTTCCATTCAGGTTTTTCCCGGAATTCAGCTCTTTCAGCTTCTCCTTCCATTCTTCTTCCCCATAATATGTAAAGCTCAGTTGGGAAGGCAGCTCTGCCATTGCCACATAACGGTCGCTGTATTCCTGGGTTCCCCAATCTTCCATAACAGCCCTAAGCATCAAACAGGCCAGGACCAGTACGGATACCGCCAATGCCGCCGCCATATACTTCTTCCTTTTCCCTGAATCTCTCTTTCCCATGCACGACTCCTGCCCTTTTTTATTTTTTTCCAGAACACGCCTGAAATTTCAGGCATGCCCTGGCTCCAATATGCGAAAAGGCTGCCTTTCTTCAAAGCAGCCTTTCCTCATTTGTACTTATCTTCTGTACCTTAGGAATCTTCTGTAAGCCTATTTCTTCTGTACTCCATATCCTTCGTACTTCTTTCTATCTCTTTTGAAACTTATGCGCGTTTGGCTTTTGTAAAATCTTTTGTATCTCTCTGTTACTTTCTCTCTGGAAAGTATCCCAAAATGCCGTTTCCTGCAATTTTGACTCCTAGCCAAAGCCAGGTGGGTAACCGCAACCTTTCTTCTGCCTTCCGCTGCATAAATGGCGGCCTGACATCCAATCGGCAATATAGGAATCCCATTAAAGTAAATGTAGGTTCAAAATAGCAGGGTATCGAACACCCCAGGAATACTTTAACCCATAAATGATTATACCTTATTATGCCCAGATTCGCAACTAAAAATTAATGTTAATTCTTACACTTCTTCCAATTCAGGGAAATCATCCGGTCCATCCTTATTTTTCTGGATGAAACCCTTTTCAAAAATTACTTTAAGCCTCAGGCTGGGCCTGCCCTTCTGCACCATCTGCAGGTTCCTGCTGGATCCCTTCTTCTGGGAGCTCCTGCATCCCGGAAGCACTTCCTTCTTCTGTCCCTTGCACTTCAGGCTGAACATCTTCCGGCGTTTCCTGGGTTGTTGGAACAGTTCCTTCTTCCGGTTCCACGTTAGGTTCAGGCTGGGTATCTTCTGGTGTTCCCTGTGTTGTAGGGATGGTCCCTTCTTCCGGTTCCACGTTAGGTTCAGGCTGAACATCTTCCGGTTCTTCCTGATTCTCAGGATTAACCTTCTGTTCCGGCTGAACCTGCCCTGCAGGGGGAGCTGTTACATCTTCTGGCTGAGCCTGCCCTGCCCCGTCCTGTGGTTCCATATAGCCCGTTCTGGACTGAGCCTGGGTGCCGTCGCCGCCTGTTGTATCCGGTACTTTTGGCGTAACTGTAACCGTGAATTCTTTAGTTGCTGATTTTGCTGCATTATCTGGGTTTTTCACCGTATAGATGACTTTGTAAGTCCCTTCACTGCCAAATGTGAACGACGGTGTGCTACTGTTCAAGTCAGCTACTACATTTCCAGCCGCATCTTTAATTTGTGCAGTTATATTTGCAGCTGGGATATCTGCCTGCCCAACTTTAGCCGTTACCCCTTCCAGTACATTGTAAAGGGTTCCTGCTGCTACATCTTTCAAGTTATTGGCATCTTTCAGTTTATTGGCATCTACAGCAATTTCCGGAACACGGTTATCTGCTACCACAACATACTTGGTTACAGTAACTGATGCCTGCAGGTTCGACGGATTTGCTACAGTATACATAATGGTATACGTGCCCACCTTGTCAAACGTGTATTCTGTACCTGTAAACGGAGTAGTAACCTTATCCGGCGTTGTAACATCCACCTTAATATTGGCAGTCACGTCTGTACCGGACACTAATTTAGCAGTAATGCCAGCCTTTAAGTTCTGTTTTACACCAATCTCTGCGTTTTCTCTGCTCTTATCTGTAACCCCTGTTATTACAGGCGCTTTTGTATCTTTTACAGTAACTTTCACTTTCCTTGAAGACACTGCCTTTGCATTGTTCGGGTTTGCCACGGAATATGCAATGGTATATGTCCCTACCTGGTCAAAGGTATAGTTTTTCCCGGTAAATGCGGCAGAAACATTCTTCGGTGTCGTCACAGTGATTTTCACCTTGGAATATACGCTCTTGCCAGACTTAAGCTTCGCTTTCAAGCCAGACTTCAAGTTCTGCACTGTGCCGTATTCCACTTCTGTTTTCAAAGTCGGCCATGTTACCACCGGCTTCTTGGTATCTTTTACGGTAACCGTCTGTACCTTCTTAGCCACAGCCTTCTTATTATATGGGTTCTTTACGGAAAACTCAATCTTGTAAGTCCCTGTCTTGCTGAACTTATACTTCTTGTACTTGCTCTCTTTTAAGGTCTTATAAGACTTCTGCCCCGGCGCCTTCACCTTAATGACAATCTTAGAAGTCATGTTCTTGCCGGAAACAAGCTTTGCCTTCACCCCGGATTTCAGGTTCTTGGTCGTATTGTATTCATACGTGCGTTTCGTCTTAATCCCAGTAAGCTTAGGCTTTTTCGTATCGCTGACTTTTACCTTGCAGGACACTTTTGTTTCCATCCCGTTGTTCGGATTTACCACATAATAGTTAATGGTGTAGGTACCAAGCTTATTCAGCTTCAAGGTGCTCTTGGTGTAATCATTCTCCGTACTGCTCTTAGGATAAATTACCTTAATCCGAATTTGGCTTGTCAAATCTGTTCCGGTTACATTTTTAGCTTTTACATTCTTCCTTAAATTAAGCGTGGAATTATATTCCTTTTTCAGTCTGCTCTTGACTCCGGAAATAGTCGCCTGCTGGGTATCGGATACGGTATATACCACATCTGCATATGCTGTCCGCCCAAGGGCGTCTGTGATCCGGTATGTAATCTTATAAGTCCCTAAGCTGTTGGTATTTACGCTGCCTGCATAGGAAACTTTTCCAGTAACGTCATTCCCAAGGGAATCCTTAGCGGTAATCCCTGCCATAGGGTTAAAAGCACTTCCGAAAGGCACATTAGTGTTCGCCCCGCTGGTATTAATGGACGGCATGGACGCCCGGTATGGGTTAGACGGGTTCGGGTCTGTCGGGTCCCATCCTTCCCTGACATTGGGAACTTTAATGGCTACTGGCTTCCCAAGGGGGTCATTTGCAGAAGAACCATACATTACAGTTACCTTTGTCCCCAGCGGACAGTTGTCATAAATCCATTTTGCATCTGCAACTGTCAGGCGGACGCATCCATGGGACGCTGTCGTGCCCAGCTTGTTATACTGTACATAGGACTGGGACGCATAATCCCCATTCCGGTAATACCACACGGAATGGAACAGGTATCCGGCAGTAATACGGGTGCAGTACTGCCCATAGGAAGGCCCGTCCAGCTCATGCCATCTGTATTTGTTCGGGGTATAAAACGTCCCAATGGGAGTTGCGCTCCCAACGGAGCATACAAACGCCCGTTCCGGCGTGCCGTCGCTCCTGTAAACCGTTACTACATTTGTCCCTTTGTTAACTTGCAGCCAGTAATTCCCTGCCGCATGGACCTCTTTCTTATTAATAGAAAAAACAGAGGCCGCAAGCATAAGGCAAAGCATTACAGAAAGTATAATTTTATTTCTTTTCATCTCATTCTCCACTTAGTTTATTCTGCCCATGGCAAAACATACATGTTGTATATAAATTCTTTACAATTTGCATACATTCTGCCTAATATACATTCTCCCACAGGATAAAACATATCCTGTGGGAGCCTGAAAACATTTTGTTTATAAAGATTGGGGTGTTAAAAGGGTGCATTGCACCCGCTCTATACCTTATATTGATGTGCAAATTTATTTGCAATAACAATATAGGGTATGAGCGCAGAACCAAAGGTACTTTTGGCACCCTAATCTTTATAAGGTGCTTTTAACACCTTAATCTTATAACGTATTCGCTTGGTCTACTACATTCTTGATGGCAGCAGCAGCATCTTCCGGCAGCTTGTTGAAGCCGCCTTCCGCTTCGTCAAGGTTTGTCACATAGTTCAGCCTATCCTGCATACGTGCCTTTAACTGTGCAACATATTCTTTGTCAGATAAGTCAGGCACAAAACCTTCCCATTCAAAAATTTCAATATCAGAGAACGGTCCCCATGGCTTGAAATCTGCTTTCTTCTCAACGATAGCTTCCAATACGCCCAAGGTATCCTTCGGCTGTACCTTCTTGCCCATAAATTCACCGGTATTGATAATGTAGCAGTCTACGTTCTTGGTTTCTACCAGGGATTTGAACTTCTCATAGTCATGTACCAGCGGGTAGGTCCTAAACGGGTTCGCATAAGGCTCTACTACCAATGCATTGGGGTCTACGCCGGCTGCAAGCCTTTCTGCTGTGGAACGCTTGGTTGCAAGGGTTGCGCCCATAACAGAAGCCAGGGATGCGCCTTTTAATTTTACTACTGGCGGGATGGTTGGGTCTTTCATAATCCAGAAAATGGCATTTACCGGGGCTTCAATCTTATCCACACGGTTCGGGGACCATAATTTGGACTTAATTGCACGGCCATTGCCGTTACGGATATCTTCTGTTACAAGGACTACCTTGCCTTCTTCGTCTAAAGTTGCAGAGCAGTTCTGTGCTGTCAGGAGGAACTTGTTATCCTCGCAGGCAGTTGGGTAGTCTGCTGTTTTGTCAAAGTAGGTTGGCTCCAATGCGACGGAAGAACATGTTTCCGCATTGATGATAAATGCATCGTCATGGAGCACTTTAATAGACGGATATTTGTTGTTGTGCTTTGCATGTGTAAGGGTGGACTTCCCGGAGCCTGATAACCCGAATACGGCAGCAACATATTTGGAGCCGTCCTCCAAGGTGTATTCCTTCTGCCCGCCGTGGCAGGATGCATACCCATTCCTGTTTGCCAGAGCCCATGCAAGGGTTAAGGTACCCTTCTTATGCTCACCGAAATACTTCATGCCCAAAATCCCTGCGCAGTTGGTATCTGTATTGAAATAGCACAGGCAGTTGGGGTCGGAAATATCGGTCTTGTCTGTCCCAGTCCACTGCGGATCAGAGAAGATATAGATATCCGGCTCATTTTCATATACTTTGGATGACTTGTACATCTTCACATAATTGTCAGACATGTACTGGAAGTTCAGCATCCATGAATAAAGGAGGTTCTCCTCCCCTTCTGGGATCAGCAAGTGTGCTTTTACCATAAATTCTGGGTCAAGGCCGATAAATACTTCTGCATGGTACATGGTCTTCCATCTGGTATCATATACTGCATCCATCAAAATCTTATCCAGCTCTGTGGTATTCACACCCGGCTTGCCGGTAATCCTTCTTGCAGGTGCATAACGCCCTGTGATAGAGCCATCGTTGAACAGCAGGACCTTTGCGTCCGGCTCCAAGCCAAATTCCTCTCCTCTGTATACAGGCATGTCCGTCACGACTGTCCCTGGGGAATTCTTTGCCAGTTCGTAAGCTTCCTTCAGGGTATTTACCTTTACTACATTGTTGCCGTAAAATGCGGCTTCAATAATGGAGCGGGTCTTTGCAAAGCCAACTTTGTTCGGCCCAATCTCTGTTCTTGGATAATATGCCTTTGTTGCCATTTTTTACTTTCCTCCTTAAAATTTTAAAGTTCTCTACCATATAGCTTATCCTTTTATGTTTTCCCTGTCAATCCCTTTTTGCCTTTCTTGGCAAAAAATTTAGAAATATGAAATTTTCATAAAATCTACCAAAATTTGCGTTTCCCGCGGCTTAAGGATATGTAAAACCAAACACACACCGTTAGGAACAGCAGGATAAGGGCCCGCATCACTGACGGGACAGGCTTCACATAATCATTGAAAAAGCCAACTGCCCCAAACACAGCCGCCATTGCCCCCATTACTATTGCCCGCCCGTAAATATAATCAATGTACCCTTTCACGTCACGGACCTGCCCGGTGGCCATCCCGGTGAACAAAGTATTGAGCTGCCCTGTCTGCTTCATCCTGACAGAAGAATAGATCGCATAGGCCCCATAGAGAAAAATCATTGCGTCAAATAAAATTAACATTACTTTTTCCTTTCTTTTTC